>Ga0164313_10000265_pt1 | contig 39556 bp, 36 predicted proteins | sample GuaBasSedimGuay4_FD_113735 | JGI IMG/M metagenome (GOLD analysis project Ga0164313, IMG submission 113735) | Subseafloor sediment microbial communities from Guaymas Basin, Gulf of California, Mexico - Guay4, Core 4569-4, 0-3 cm | ecosystem: Environmental > Aquatic > Marine > Hydrothermal vents...
CCAGGTCCCCTTCACCATCGTCGACGCCACGACCCTCACCGAGGCCGGCTATGTCGGTGAAGACGTGGAGAACATCCTGCTCCGGCTCTATCAGGCGGCCAACGGCGATCGTGAGGCCGCCGAGCGCGGCATCGTCTACATCGACGAGATCGACAAGGTTGCCCGCAAGGCCGAGAACCCCTCCATCACCCGTGACGTTTCGGGTGAAGGTGTCCAGCAGGCGCTGCTGAAGATCCTCGAAGGCACCGTTGCCAACGTCCCGCCCCAGGGTGGGAGAAAACACCCCCACCAGGAGTTTCTCCAGATCGACACCACCAATATCCTCTTTATCTGCGGTGGTGCCTTTGTCGGGCTCGAGGATGTCATCGCCAATCGCCTCAACCAGAAAATGATGGGTTTTGGCGCCGATCTTTCGGGCAACGAGGCAAAGACCGACGATTTGCTCGACGAGATCCATCCGGAAGACCTCATCAAGTACGGCATGATTCCCGAGTTTGTCGGTCGGATCCCCGTGGTCGCCACCCTCCACGAGCTCGACCACGATGCCCTGGTGCGGATCCTCACCGAACCCAGGAATTGCTTGGTGCGGCAGTACGAAACGGTGCTGGGATTCGAGGGTGTGGAGCTCAAGTTTGCCCCAGATGCCCTCGATGCGGTGGCCGATGAGGCCATCACCCGCAAGGTCGGCGCACGGGGTTTGAGAATCATCCTCGAGGAGTTGATGCTCGAAATCATGTATGAGATTCCGGCCCTCCCCGACCTCAAAGAGTTGGTGATTTCTCGGGATGTGGTCGAGGGTCGAGTCCCGCCCCTCCCGGCTGTGAGAAAAGTGAGCTGATCGACCGGCGTGCCGTTGCGCCCCCCCCCAACCAACCAACCAACCCAACCCGATTGATCCCCCAAACGAAAGAAATCCAGATGACAGCAGTCCGTGATACCCAGACGCTCGCCATCGTTCCGTTGCGGGACATGGTTGTTTTTCCGCACATGATGGCGCCGTTCGTGGTTGGCCGAAAACCCTCGGTAATCGCCCTCGAGCGCGCCCTGGAACGACCCGACAAGCGACTTTTCCTTGCCACCCAGCGAGATCCCAAGATCGACGAACCGACCCTCGACGACATCCATGAACTCGGGGTCGTCGCCCGGGTCGTCCAGCACCTCCAGCTCGCCTCTGGCAATATCAAGGTGATGGTGGAGGGTCTCGAGAGAGCTCGGCTGTCAGAGATCGTCGACGACGCCCAATGCCTCGTGGCCACGGTTGAGACTCAGTCAGTCGAGGTTGGTGAAGACCAGACCTTGAACAGGTACATGGCCCAGTTGACCGAGTTCTTCAAGGAGTACGCGAAGCTTTCGCACCACCTCTCCGCCGAGGGAGTCCTTGCCTCGCTCCAGACTGAAGATCCCGATCAGTTCGCCGACATCCTCGCCGCCCACCTCAACCAGCCGACCGCTGAGAAGCAGCAACTCCTTGAACTGCTCAACCCCCTCGACCGGTTGCAGAGACTCAATGATCTGCTCGATGTGGAGATCGAGAAGCTCAACATCGACCGCCGCCTCTCATCCAGGGTCAAGAAGCAGATGGAGAAGGCGCAGCGGGAGTACTACCTTTCGGAGAAGATCAAGGCAATCAACGAGGAACTCGGCCGCAACGACACCACCGAAGAGCTCGCCGAGCTCAAGACGGAGGTGGAAGAGTCCGGGATGACCGAAGAGGCCCAGGAAAAGGCCATCATCGAGATCAAGCGTCTCGAAGGAATGCCCCCGGTCTCGGCCGAGGCCGGTGTGTCCCGCAACTATGTCGACTGGCTTCTCGCGGTGCCGTGGTCCAAGGCCTCGCGGGAGATCCGCAATATCGACAGAGCCGAGAAGGTCCTCAACGAAGACCACTACGGTCTTGAAAAGGTCAAAGAGAGGATCCTCGAGTTTCTCGCTGTTCGCCAACTTGTCCGCAAGACCGGTGGGACGATTCTGTGTTTTGTCGGCCCTCCGGGTGTTGGCAAGACGTCGTTGGCAAGATCCATCGCCCGCGCCACCGGACGGAACTTTGTCCGGCTGTCCTTGGGTGGGGTCCGGGACGAGGCCGAGATCCGGGGTCATCGCCGGACCTATATCGGCGCTTTTCCGGGTCAGATCGTCCAGATGATGCGCAAGGCCGGGACCGTGAACCCGGTCCTGTTGCTCGATGAGGTCGACAAGATGGCCGCCGATTTCCGCGGCGACCCGGCCGGGGCACTCCTCGAAGTCCTCGATCCCGAGCAGAACAACACCTTCCACGATCACTACCTCGATGTCGAGTACGATCTTTCGAAGGTGCTCTTCATCTGCACCGCCAACGTCCTGCACCCGATCCCGCCCGCCCTTCTCGATCGCATGGAGAAGGTGGAGCTTTCGGGCTACACCCATCACGAGAAGCTCGAGATCGCACGCGGCTTTCTGGTGCCGCGACAGACCGAGCGTCACGGGCTCAAGAAGTTCAACGTCGATTTCACCACCGATGGACTCATGCTGCTCATCGAGCGCTACACCCGTGAGGCGGGTGTGCGGAATCTCGAGCGTGAGATCGCATCCATCTGTCGCAAACTCGCGCGCAAGGTGCTCAAAGAGAAGATCAAGCCCAAGACCGCGGATCTGAAGCTCACCCCGCAAGTCGTCGAGGAGCTGCTCGGCAAACCTCGGTATCGATCCCAGCAACGTGAGCAGGAGCCGGAGGTGGGCGCGGCTTCCGGTCTCGCATGGACCCAGGTGGGTGGCGAGCTCCTCACCACCGAGGTCACCCTCATGCGCGGCAAGGGTAAGCTCACCATCACCGGTCAGCTCGGTGATGTGATGCAGGAGTCTGCTCACGCCGCCCTGTCTTTTGTCCGATCCAAGGCCGACGAGCTCGGGATCGACCCCGAGGTTTTCGCCACCAAGGATGTCCACCTGCACGTTCCCGAGGGCGCGATCCCCAAGGACGGGCCGTCGGCGGGCATCACCCTCGCGATTGCGTTGCTCTCGGCCTTCACCCAGATCCCGGTTCGGGTCGATGTCGCCATGACCGGAGAGATCACCCTTCGTGGGCGCGTTCTGCCGGTCGGGGGCCTCAAGGAGAAGATTCTCGCGGCATACCGCGCGGGGATCCGCGAGATCATCCTGCCGGACGAGAACGAGAAGGACCTTGAGGAGATCCCCGAGGACATCCGAGATGAGATGACCTTCCATTTTGTCGGTCACATGGACAAGGTGATCGCCAATGCTCTGGTTCGCGGTTTGGATACGAAAGTGACGGCGGGAGCCGGCGATGTCGAGTCGCGGGTGGACACGCCGGTGGCTCATTGACCCAGTGGAGATTCGTGAGGTCAACTTTCGTGGATCGGCGCTGAAACCGTCGGATCGACCGCAGGAATTCTTTCCTCATATCGCGGTCGCCGGACGGTCCAACGTTGGCAAGTCGAGCCTGCTCAACTGGCTCCTGCGTCAGAATCTGGCCCGGGTGGCCAAGGCGCCGGGCAAGACACGAATGTTGAACTTTTTCTTGATCAACCGGTCCTACTTTTTGGTCGATCTTCCGGGCTACGGATATGCCAAGGTTGGAAGGGCCCTCCAGGAGGAATGGGGACGGGAGCTCGGGTCCTATCTCGCGACCGAAGAACGACTGGCCGGGGTCATCACCCTGATCGATGTCCGTCACGGACCCACCGATCTCGACCTCGGTCTCCAGGACATGCTGCTGGCGCACGGAAAAGAACGTCTCGTGGTGCTCACCAAGGCCGACAAGGTCAAGAAGGGCAAACGAACGAACATGCAGTTTCAGGTGCAAAAAGAACTCGGTCTGGCGCGGCCCCCTCTGGCAGTCAGCGTGAAGACCGGTGAGGGACGAAACGATCTGCTGCGACTCATCGATGAGCTCGTCGATGAGTGGAGAGCAACACGGAGTACATGACATGGGACGCAAGAAGAAGACAAACGGTGAAGACCCTGTGGTGATCCCTCTCGATCTCGATGATGAGATCGAGGAGAGAGAGCAGGCTGCCGCCGCCGCTGCGGCGCAGGAGGGTCGACTCGACCTCACGCAGCTCAAGGAAATGACCATCAACGAGCTCTGCGGGGTGGCCAAGTCGCTGACCGTGGAGAACCCGACGGGGATGCGGCGACAGGATCTGATCTTTCGGATCCTCCAGCGTCAGACCGAACGCGAAGGCCTGATCTTCGGGGAGGGCGTCCTCGAGGTCCTGCCCGAGGGCTTTGGTTTTCTCCGTGCCCCGGAGTACAACTATCTCCCGGGTCCGGACGACATCTATGTCTCGCCGTCGCAGATCCGCCGGTTCAACCTGCATACCGGAGACACGGTATCGGGCCAGATCCGGCCGCCCAAGGAGGGTGAGCGCTACTTCGCGCTGATCAAGGTCGAGGCCATCAACTTCGAACCGCCCGAAGTGGCCATGGAAAAGGTCAACTTTGACAATCTAACCCCGCTTTATCCGGAAGAGCAGCTCAAGCTCGAGACGGAGGAGAACATGACCTCACGGGTCATGGATCTCGCGACGCCCCTCGGCAAGGGTCAGCGAGGCCTCCTGGTGGCGCCACCGCGAACCGGCAAGACCATGATGCTTCAGGCCATCGCCAACTCCATCACCACCAACCACCCGGAGGTGACCCTCATCGTCCTGCTCATCGACGAGCGGCCCGAGGAGGTCACCGATATGGAGCGGTCGGTGCACGGTGAGGTCATTTCTTCGACTTTTGACGAACCCGCGACCCGCCACGTCCAGGTGGCGGAGATGGTCATAGAGAAGGCCAAGCGCCTTGTCGAGCACAAGAGGGACGTGGTCATCCTGCTCGACTCCATCACCCGTCTCGCCCGCGCCTACAACACCGTGGTGCCGCCGTCGGGCAAGGTGCTTTCCGGTGGTGTCGACTCTAATGCGCTGCAGAAACCAAAACGCTTCTTCGGCGCCGCACGCAACATAGAAGAGGGTGGAAGTCTCACCATCGTCGGGACGGCCCTGATCGACACCGGCTCACGGATGGACGATGTGATCTTCGAGGAGTTCAAGGGCACGGGCAACATGGAGGTCCACCTCGATCGCAAGCTCGTCGAGCGCCGGGTCTTTCCGTCCATCGACATCCACAAGTCGGGGACTCGCAAGGAAGAGCTCCTCATCGACGAGTGGGAGCTCCGCCGGATCTGGGTCCTGCGCAAGGTGCTGTCATCGTTGTCCCCGGTGGAGGCCATGGAGCTTCTGCTCGAGCGGCTCAGCACATCTCCGACCAACAAGGAGTTTCTCGAGGCGATGTCGCAGGGGTAGCAATTCGTCGGACGAATTGCGGTGGCGCGTCGGACGCGCCAGTTTCGGTCGATTGGCCGATGCGAGCAACTCGACGATTTTTCCACGACGACCCGAAACCCTCGTGACAAAAACTGGGCCGAATCCCGGGTGAGCTCTTAAACCACAACACGCTTGACTTGTGAGTACCAACCGGAGAGACTCGGTCGCATGACGGTTTCAGAGATTCTCGACAAAGCGGTGGCGGGCGAGCGGATCGACCGCGGAGAAATCAAACATCTCTTTGACGAGGGCTCTCTCCTCGAGCTCGGTCAGGTGGCGGACGCCGTCCGGCGGAGGAAGACCGATGAGGGGATTGCCTCCTACATCATCGACCGAAACATCAACTACACCAACGTCTGCATCTACCGTTGCCGATTCTGCGCCTTTTATCGCACCAAAGAGGCGAGCGACGCCTATGTCCTCCCCTTCTCCGAGATCGCCGACAAGGTGGCCGAAACCGTGGCCGCCGGCGGCACCGGAATCCTCCTCCAGGGAGGGGTCCACCCCGATCTCCGGATGGATTTTTACGAGGATCTGCTGCGCCAACTTCATAGGGCCTTCCCAACGGTCCATCTACACGCCTTTTCGGTTCCCGAAATCTGGTTCCTCGCCAAGACCGAGAAGCTTCCGGTCAAGGTGGTGATCGCTCGGTTGATGGATGCCGGTTTGGAATCCATCCCGGGTGGCGGCGCCGAGATCCTCGAAGACGAGACCCGGCGAAGGATCCTAGCACGCGCCAAGGCGAGTACCGAGCAGTGGCTCAACGTCCACGAAGTCGCCCACGATCTCGGTCTGAGAACCACTGCCACCATGATGTTCGGGGTTGGTGAACCCATCGCAGCGAGGATCGAGCACTTTCTCGGGGTCCGTGAGACCCAGGACCGCACGGGTGGATTCACCGCATTCATTCCATGGACCTTCCAGGACCGGAACACCGATTTGGAAGGCGAGTTCGAGGTCGCCGGTGGTTTCGACTATCTCAAGACGCTGGCCATCGCACGCCTCGCGCTGGACAATATCGACCATGTCCAGGGATCGTGGGTGACCCAGGGCGCCAAGATCGGTCAGCTCTCGCTTTTCTTCGGCGCGGATGACCTGGGCTCCATCATGCTCGAGGAGAATGTGGTCGCCGCGGCCGGGGTCCAGTTCCAAATGACCCAGGCGGTCATGGAGCGGACCATCTCAGAAGCCGGGCTCGAACCCCGCCAGCGCCGCACGCTCTACGAGCCGTTGTAATTCGCGTATGCGAATTACTAGCCGATGATCTCGTACTGCTCCTGATGGATGAGGGGATTCTCGCGCAAGATGACCCGGAGGCCGTGGACCTCATCGAGTTCCCGCATGAGATCTCGGAACGGCCCCTGGAGATAGTGAGACACCTCCGGGTGGACCACCAGTGACACCTGGTCGCTGACATCGGCGGCCGCGGCCGCAAGAAGCTCACGCCGGATCTCGAGACAGATGGTGGGCAGCGCTTTGATCCGACCCGAACCGTGGCAGTAGGGGCACTCGCGGCTCAGCGTGCGATCGAGACTGGGCCGGGTCCGTTTTCGGGTCAGCTGAATCAGCCCGATATCCGACATGGGAAGCAGTTGGGTGCGCGCCGGATCGGTCTCGAGCTCGGTCTCGAGGGCCTCGTAGAGACCGAGCCGGTGGGCGGGTTCTTCCATGTCGATGAAGTCGATGACGACGATCCCCCCGAGGTCGCGGAGCCGGAGCTGACGAACGATCTCGCCCACCGCCTCGAGGTTCAGGGTGTAGACGGTCTCCTCCAAAGACTTGGTCCCGACATACTTGCCTGTGTTGACATCGATGGCGACCAATGCTTCGGTCTGGTTGACCACTAGAGAGCCACCCGATTTGAGCCAGACCTTTGGTCGCAGGGCCTTTTCGAGTTCTCGGTCGAGACCGAATGCGCTCATGAGGTCGGTGGATTTGCGATAGAGCTTGAGGCGGGGCACCAGGGTCGGGTCGGTCTGTTCGAGGAACTCGAGGATCTCCTCGAAGGCCTCCTCGTCATCAACCCAGGCCTCCTGAATCGCGAGGGTGAAGGTGTCGCGAACCGCCCGCAGAATCGGACTCAGCTCGCGGTGGACGAGAGAGGGCGCATGGGTCTTCTCGCCCGCGGCCTGGACCTGCTCCCAGAGATTGAGGAGATAGCGACGATCCGCCTCGAGCTCGATCTCTCCCTGTCCTTCTCCGGCGGTGCGGACGATCCAACCACCACCGCCGAACTGCTCGATGATGGTCTTCAAGCGGGCTCGTTCCTCGTCGTCGGTGATCCGCCGGGAGACCCCGAGTTGGACCACCGACGGCATGTAGACCAGAAAACGACCGGGCAGGGTGATGTGGGTGGTGAGACGGGCGCCCTTGGTGCCGATGGGGTCTTTGACCACCTGGACGAGGATCTCCTGACCCTGGCGGAGAAGATCACCGATATCGGTCTCGAGATCCTCGGTCGGCCCCGGCTCGTCGTCGACGCGGAAGATATCGGTGAAGTCATCGAGGATCCCGCCGGCTTCACGGACATAGAGAAAACCATCGCGGGAAAGACCCACGTCGACAAAGGCCGCCTGCATCCCCGGGAGGACGCGGGTGACCCGACCCTTGTAGAGGTTACCGACAACGCTCGAGGTCCGGTGCCGCTCGGCGCGATAGCTGACCAATCGGGATTTCTCCCGCATCGCGACCCGGGTTTCGAAGGGATTGACCGACAGAAAGAGGATCGAGTTCATTATTGATTCACCAGCCGATGGCGCCACACCGACTGTACAACACCCAGCGCCACACAGGTCGACAGTAGAGACGAGCCGCCATACGAGAACAATGGCAGCGTGATCCCGGTGGTGGGCAAGAGTCCGAGGACCATTCCGAGATTGACCACAACCTGAAAAGCGAACCACCCACCAACCAGAATCGCCAATATGAGACCAAAACGACTCTCCGCCACCGCGGCCGCCATCCCGATGCGATACAGCAGCAGAGCATAGGCGAGCAGAAGACCAGTGGCGCCTACGAATCCTGTGGCCTCGGCCCACACCGCAAAGGCGAAGTCGGTGTGCTGGGCCGGAAGGTAACGCAGCAGGGACTGGGAGCCCTGACCGACACCCTCGCCGGCGAGACCGCCGGCGCCCACGGCGATCTTCGACTGCCGGACCTGATAGCCGACCCCATATGGATCGCGTTCCGGGTTGAAGACCGTCAGAACCCGCTCTTTCTGGAAATCCTTGAGCACCGTGTTCCAGCCCGCGACCCCGACAAAGATGGCCAGAATGACAAGCCAGATCCAGGCCCACCGCGGCAGACCCCCGAGCCACAGGGCGGTCACCGCCACCGGCAGATAGGTGAGGGTGACTCCGAGATCGGGTTCCAGCGCGACCAACCCGGCGGTTGCCAGGACCAAAGCGGCGACTCCGGCGGCCTCTTTGGCCGAGAGACGGCGGCCGCTGCATCGGCCGAGCCACGCGGCCACCATGAGAATCGTCGCCACTCGCGCGAATTCGCTTGGCTGCAGGGTCAGGGGACCCACAGCGAACCACCCGCGTGTTCCGCTACGAACCTCACCGAAGAACAATACGGCCACCAGCGAGGCCAGACCGAGACCGTAGGCCAAAGGCGCCAACCGGGCGTAGTGGTCGAGTCGGATCCGCGACAGGATGATCAGGGTGAGCATCCCGGCACAGGCCCAGAGGAGCTGTCGCGCCAAAAGCTGGGTCCCGACGACCTGCGACACGGCATTCTGCGTCACCAGCGACGCGCCGAGGATGCCGGCCACGGCCAGGACCAACCAGGCGTCGATGCGATGTTCCATGCGGTGATTCTACTCCTGTGACCCGTTGTTCGATGGTGAACCGGGGCTCTGTTCGAGGGCGGCTGTAAAAATGGTCGCTGCGGTGGGAGCAGCGATGCTGCCACCACCACCGCCGTGTTCGACGACAACGGAAATAACGATTTCGGGATCGACCAGGGGCGCCCAACCGACAAACCACGCGTGGTGTTGGAGGTGGGGGGCGAGGTCCTTGGAATCCACACCTTCCTGGAGACGGACGACCTGGGCGGTTCCGGTCTTACCGGCCACCGGCAGACCCGCGAGCGACCGGGCGGTTCCGGTTTCGCCGTGGACCACCGACTCGAGACCACGTTTGACCCGTGCCAGGTGAGTCTGGTCCAGATCGAGATCGAAGAAACCCGCCTGATCGGGATCAACAACCACGTGTGGGGTCACCAGGCGGCCGCCATTGGCCAGGGCGGCAAAGGCCCGAGCCAGTTGGGTGGCGGTTGCCAGGACCGGACCCTGGCCGATGGACACCGAGACGGCCTCACCGGCATACCATGGCGTGCCGCGGACGCGACGACTCCATTCCGGGGTGCCGATGAGCCCGGAAGCCTCCGACGGCAGACCGATCCCCGTGGGTTGACCAAAACCGAAAATACCGAGCCACCGAGCCATTCGATCGATCCCGAGGCGTTGCCCGAGTTGGTAGTAGTAGATATCACACGAGGCTTCGAGGGAGTGTTCCAGATCGACCTTGCCGTGGCCACCCCGACGCCAACAGCGAAATCGGTGGCCATGGAGAATCACGCTGCCGGCGCAATGAACTGTCCAGTTTGGGGTGACGAGACCCTCCGTCAGTGCGGCGAGGGCGAGGAACGGCTTGATTGTCGAGCCGGGCGGGTAGGTTCCCTGGAGGCTGCGATCCTGGAGTGGGTGGCGGGGGTCGTTGGTGAGTTCCCCCCAGCTGTCGGGTGAGAGGGGCCCCGAGAAGAGCTCGGGATCAAATGACGGCGCCGAGTACATGATGCGGACCGCGCCGTTTCTCGGGTCGATGGCGACCACGGAGCCGGCACGTTCTCCGAGGGCCTGGGCCGCGACCTGTTGGAGCCCGGCGTCGATGGTGACCGCGAGGTCCTTCCCCGATGCCGAGGGGTTCTCACGGACGACACCGAGCTGACGACCGACGGCGGAAACGACCACCCACCGTTCGCCGGCCTGCCCGGTGAGGAAATCATCCGCGAGGCTCTCGATCCCGGTGGCCCCGACCCGCGTGCTGGGATCCAGATTGACCGATGAACGGAGTTCGTCCTCCGAGACCAGTCGAAGATGCCCAATGATGTGCGAGGTGGCGGCTCCGAATGGGTAGTGACGGCGAAAACCCGCGACGACGGAGAGTTCCGGGTGATCGCTCTGGTGAGAGCGGACGCGGGCGACCTGTTGCCAGTCGAGATTCTCACCCACGACCATGGGAGCCAGGCGGTCGACCCCGCGCTGGTTGACGCGTGTGTGAAGGGAGGCGGCGTCGGTCACCCCGAGCCCGGCGACAAAGAGCAGCGTCTCATCGAGATTTCGCGCCTCGTCGGGGAAGAGGAGGAGGTTCCAGGTTGGGAGATTATCGGCCAAAACGTGCCCGCGGCGGTCGTAAATCCGCCCGCGCACCGACGCCAACGGCAGACGACGGAGACGGTTGTTCTCGGCCATGGCCCGCCAATGGTCGCCCTCGAGGATCTGGAGTTGGGCAATTCTGACGTGGAGGGCTCCGAAGAGGATGAAGACCGTCAACAGGAGCATGATGGCGCGGAGCCGAACGGGGCCGAGGTCCTCGCGAATCTCCATGACGAACTATCTCAATTTACGGGCGCGGTGGTCGCGCCAGCGAACCGGAAGATCAAGGGCGATGACCCAACCGACCAGACCGCACCACACCGACGTGAGTGCGACGCTTGTCAGCAGATACTCCCAGGTCAGAGTTGTCGCCAATCCAAGGGGCAGGAGGGCGAGGTGCCGGATGATGATCATCAGGGCGGCGCCGAGGGCGCCGAAGGCCAACCATGCACGGGTGGACCGGTCGGCGACCAACGGAGCCACGAGGCTCACGACCACCGCGGCGGCGCTCCAGGCGATGGCACCGGGACCGACAACCGGTTCGAGCATCAGGTCCCACACGAGCCCGAGCACGAGGGCGAAGTGGGGCCACCGTCGCTCGGCGTGCAGGAGCGATGGCGCAATGATGAAGACCGTGGGCAGGAGGATTAACGACAACCAATCGGGAGCTGCAGGCCAACCGAGGGCCACCTGAGCCGTGAGGGAGACAACGACGAGAATCGCCAGCCTCATCGGTTCAGATCTTCCTGATCGAGAGAGCCCATCCAACCATCGAGGAGGAGCACGACTCGGGTGGTGGCGAGAGTCGCGGCCGGGGTGGCGCGGACCTCCAAGAAGGCGCCGGCGCTTTCCCTCACCGAGGCGACCCGTCCCACCGGCAGACCGGGTGGATAGATCCCATCGGCGCCGCTCGTCGTGAGGAGATCGCCCCGAAGCAGCTGAGCCTGCCGAGAGACGAACTGGATCTCGAGCTCGCCGGAATCGCTGCCGATGGCGAGACCCTGGACCTCTCCGTTCTCCGTCTGGACGGCGATGGCGGCGACGGGATGGGTGATGAGCTCGATCCAGCACCGGCGTCCCTCCGAGCGGATCACTCGGCCGATGATGCCGCCGCTCGCCATGGCGGGAGTGTCGGACGGGATCCTCCGATCGGTGGCGACCAGGACGATCATCCGTCCACGAATCAGGTCTCGGTAGGTGGTTCGGGCCGGGACTGCGGTGGCGGCCAGGTTGGGAACCAGGGTCGCCAGCGAGCTGAGCTCGAGGTGGGCCGCCATGTCTTCCTGCACGACCCGGCCGAGTGCACGAGCGGTTTCGAGTTCGATCTGGAGCTGACGGTTGTCGCGGACCAGATTCACGGAGCCGGAGACACCGTTCACCACATAACCGACAGTCGAACCGATGGTCTCACCCGTCCATACCACAGGGGAGACGGCCGCGCGCACCCATACCCAGAGTACGGGTTCGCCGGCCGGTGATGTCACCTGAGCCGCCGCGAGGAACTCCAAAAGGACCCACAGCAGCGTGGTGCGCAGCAGGAGAATGCGCCGTTCCGTCACGCTGGTTCACACACCCTTTCGCCGTCGAACGACAGCCCTGGGAAGATCACGATGAGATGTGACGCGTGGGTCGACGGGATTGGCGTCGCTTCAGGCAATCGCGATCTTGCGCAACAGGTCGATATTGGTGAGCATCAGACCGGTGCCGCGGACCACCGCGGACGATGGCTCCTCACAGTGGGCCACCGGAAGTCCGGTCTCTTCGCGCAGTCTCTTGTCGAGGTTCTTGAGCAGAGATCCGCCACCGGCGAGGATGATCCCCTTGTCCATGATGTCCGCCGAGAGCTCCGGTGGTGTCCGCTCGAGGGCATTGCGGACGGCGTCGACGATGGTGGCCACGATCTCGGTGAGGGCCTCTCGGATCTCTTCATCGGTGATGGTCAGGTTCTTTGGTACGCCCTCGACCAGATCGCGGCCCTTGACCTCCATGCTCAGAGGCTCATCCAAGGGATAGGCGGATCCGACCTCCATCTTGATGAGCTCGGCGGTGCGTTCTCCCAGCAGGAGGTTGTACTTCTTCTTGAGGTATTGAATGATCGCTTCGTCCATCTCGTTGCCGGCCACGCGGACCGATCGCGAGTAGACAACACCGGCCAACGAGATCACCGCCACATCGGAGGTTCCGCCACCGATATCGACGATCATGTTGCCCGAGGGTTCGGTGATGGGAAGACCGGCGCCGATGGCCGCCGCCATGGCCTGTTCGATGAGATAGACCTCGCTGGCCCCGGCTTTCAAAGCGGTGTCTTTGACCGCCCGTTTCTCGACCTGGGTGATCTCCGACGGCACCGAGATCACGATCCTGGGGCGGACGAGGAAGGACCGCCCGTGCGCCTTCTTGATAAAGTGCTCGAGCATCTTCTCGGTGACTTCAAAATCGGCGATGACGCCGTCTTTCATGGGTCGGATCGCTTGGATGTTCGAGGGCGTCTTGCCGAGCATGTCCTTGGCTTTGGCGCCCACAGCCTCGACCCGATTGGTGATGCGGTTGACGGCAACGATGGACGGTTCGACGACGGCGATCCCTCGACCACGGACATAGACCAGGGTGTTTGCGGTTCCCAGATCGATGGCCAAATCAGATGAAAACAGCCCGAGCAGGCTGGAAAGCGGCATCAATAGACCTCCACGAAAACCCGTTCGCGACGTGCGGTTTCATTCCCCGCCGGATCGGTGGCGACAACCTCGATGTTATTCCAACCCTCGTTGGGGATCTCAATGGTCTTTCTGAAGTGACCATCGGCATCAGCGACCACACGTTCATCATTGACCGTCACCGAAGCACCGGCTTCGGTCCGTCCCTGGATGATGAACATGGCGCCGAGCTGTTGGGTCGGCACGAGAGTCAGCTGCGGCGGAGTGCGGTCGGCGTTGATGGCCCGTTGCAGGGATGAGTAGATCCTCATGCGCCGAATCTGGCTCCACTCGCTCTCCACTCCGCTGTCACCGACCAGAGATGCTCGCCAGAAGTAGGTCCCCGGAGCAACCACCTTGAGGCGGGCGGAATCGCCGCGGATCGCAACGCTCTCGACCTCGATGGAATCATTGACGAACCGTCGGGATCGGCTGACCTGAAGATGGACCGCCTGGTTGTCGGCTCGGCCGCGCCACAAGAGGGTGACCACACCGGTTTTCTTCATATCGAAACTTGCGTTGTTCTGCGGTTCAAGGAGGATCGGGACGTCGGGGATCAACCGCATGGACGACAGCGTGCCGTCAGCGGTCGTCTCGACCTGCTGCCGGCTGGCGAGAACGATCTCATCTCCACCGCTGGTCCGCACCTTTGCCCCACCGTCAAAAGCGGCCACCCGAGTGGTGCTGCCGTCCTCGGTCTCATCCACATCCACGGCAACCCGGCTGTCACTGGAAATCTCGGTTTCGGTGGTGTCGGTGGTCACGGTCGAACTCGAACCCGAGGTCATGACGTGGATCCGCCCCATTTTCATCTTGACCGTGCCGCTCGAGGTCTCGGACTCGGTCAGTTGGCGGATTTCGAGCAGGGAATTCGGGGCGATTCGATAGAGGCTGCCGTCGGTGAAGAGGATCTCGGCGGAACCGTCACGCCCACTGCGGACAAAATCGCCGTTGAAGACCGGCATCCGGTGTTGCGCGTTGTCCCATTCAGATCGCCCTGCCCGTTGCAGTTGGACCCTTCCTTCGAGGCTGAAGAATTCGCCGACACCGGCAAGTTGGTGGGTCCCCGATCCGGCGAGGGCGAGAAATCGCAATTGGGCGCTCTCGGCGTCCGACTCGGCTTCGGACCAGTTCTCGGCGATATAGCTCGAACGTGCGACCTCGAGCTGTTCGGAGGCCTGGCCAAGCTCGCGTCTGAGGTCCTGTGGGAGGACCTGGTTTGCGGCCTTGGATTCGGCGATTTCGGCCTTCTCGATGGCCTTCCTGGCGAGCGCCTCGGGTGGGAGATTCAACCGCTGATAGGCCACGAAGAGCAGACCGGCCGCAATGACCCCGATAATCACGATGGCAGCGAGCCGTCGGATGTTCGAGACCTTGATCAGGTACCAGTCTATTTCTATCGCGCGTGCCACGTCGTTGATCTCCCATCTCGAACCGTAACATGCTCGTTTAGAAGCAGCAAGGAGCCGCGATACCCTTGTTCCACCCTTGCGCCCACATGCTGGCTCGGGTAGACTTCGCTGTCCTGATTCGGTCCTTGGGAGGACGTTCATGGCTCTTAAATGGCTTCGCGACAATCTTCGCCACCTCAAGTTCATTCTCTGGGGTGTTGTGCTCGTTTTTGTCCTGTTGGTTTTCGTCGATTGGGGTGCTGGTGGTTCCGGTCCGGGCGCGACCACCGAGGCCGCCGTCCGGGTGGGTGACACGGTCGTTTCGAGACAGGATTTCCTCGGCCAGATGCGGCGCTTCGAGCAGGGGTATTCCCAGCAGTTCGGCGAGCGTTGGGCCGAGATCAGAGACCAGGTCAATATCTATGACGAAACAGTGGGCTACTTTACCAACCGGATCCTGCTGCTCCAAGAGGCGGAGAAGGCGGGGGTCCACGTCTCCGATGCGGAACTCCAAGAAGACATTCTCGCCACCCCCATCTTTCAGGATGAGAATGGTGAGTTCGTCGGCAACGAGACCTATCAGCGGATCATCCGCGGCTATTTCCAGATGACGGCGCAGGAATTCGAACGAACCCGAAACGAAGACCTGGCGATCACCCGTCTCACATCGATGATGCAACGAGGTGTGTATGTCGCCGAGGCCGATATCGAGAAGAGTGTCCGACGGGAGCGCGAGCTCGCCGATTTTGACGCGGTGATGCTCCCGTACGAGCGTTTTTTGAACCAGGTGTCCATCACCGAAGACGAAGCCCGCGCCCACTACGAACTCACCGCCGACGACTTCCAGCGTGAGGAGCAGCGGGTGATCCGGTATCTCGTGGTTGAAACCTCGAGGCTCCGCCGGCAGCTGCCTGCGGATGATGCCGAGCTCAAAGCCTATTATGACGACCACGCCGATGAGTTCCTCGAAGGCGAGCAGGCCCAGGCGGCACACATTCTCATCAGAATCGCTCCCGACGCCGATGTCGAGGCGCAGGCCGAGGCTGAGCTCCGCGCCAATGGTGTGGCGCAGATTGCCCAGGCCGGCGGCGATTTTGCGGCGTTGGCGAAGAAACACTCCGATGATCCCGGCACCATGGACCGGGGCGGCGATCTCGGTTGGTTTGGTCACGGCGGGATCGACCCTGAGTTCGACAAGGCCGTTTTCGGCGCCAAGCCCGGCGACATCGTCGGTCCCGTGCGCAGCCAATACGGTTTTCACATCATCAGAGTCGACGGATTCAGACCGGAGCAGCTGCGCCCCTTCGAGGACGTCGCCGAGCAGGTCCGGTTCAGAGTGCTCGAAGGTCGCGCCTCCATCGAAGCGGAGAAGCGGGCGCGTGAGCTCGCAACCCGGCTCGAAGAGAACCCGCCGGCCGACGATGACGGCTGGCAGCTCATCGCCGATGAAGACGAATCCGCGGTCCTCAACGAGAGCCCGCCGATTGTCGCCGATCAGCCCATTCCGGGCACCGGCGAAGGGCCGGAGTTCACGGCCGAGGTCTTTGCCGTTGATGTCGGTGCAGTTCGTGGTCCCAGGGCCATCCCGCGTGGCTGGATGGTGTGGCAGCTCAAGGAAGTCCGGCCCGAAGGGGTTGCCCCGTTCGAAGATGTCCGTCTCCAGGTCGAACAGAGCTTGCGTCGTAACCTGGCTTTGGAGATCGCCACCGAACGTGCCGCCGAGCTGGCTCAGCGTTGGCGCGAGGGTGAGGATGTCGATGGTCTCGCCGAGACATTCGAAGGAACCGTGTCCCAGGCGCGCGATCATCGTTGGGGCGCACCGGTGGGGACCATCGGTTCAGCGGGAGGCATCGACGAAGCGGTCTTCAGCGGCGCCGAAGGGTCGGTCATCGGGCCGGTCCGCGTGGGTGACCGAGGCGCGGCAGTGATTCGGGTCGAGAGCTTGCGTCTCATCGGTCCCGATGAGATGGCCAGCGAGTGGGATCCTGTCCGAGCCAGGTTGGTGGCCGAGAGAGCGCAGCAACTGCTGATCTCCATCGTCAACGAGCGCCGGCGCGACACGGTCGTCACTACTGACGATGCGTTCCGGCAGGCATTCGACCGTCAGGGATAGCCGATGATCGGACGACTCGAAGGTCGGATCCTCGAGGTTGATCCGGGTCGAGTCATCGTCGATGTCGGAGGGGTCGGCTATCTCGTGTCGACGACTCTGAGGACCGTCCCCGAGTTGGCCGGGTCCGAGCGCGCCGCGTTGCTGATCCACACCCAGGTCAAAGACGATGGCATCGATCTGTATGGATTCCCGACCTCGGGTGAGCTCGAGGCTTTCCAGCGCCTCATCGGCGTCGCCGGAGTGGGTCCGCGGATTGCGTTGGCGGTTCTCTCGAGCCTGGCGCCGGACGAGCTGGCCTCGGTGGTCTCGACGGGTGATCTCGCGCGGCTGACCATGACGCCGGGGGTGGGCAAGAAAACCGCCGAGCGGATCATGCTCGAGCTCAAGGGCAAGCTGACGCCGTCGGCGGCCGTGGGGGGCGATCTCCGGGGCGATGCCGCGTCGGCGTTGGTCAACCTCGGCTACAAACAGGCCCAGGCCATGCAGGCCGTCGAAGCCGTCTTGGCCGACAACCCCGCTGGTGACGTCGGCGAGGTTCTTCGGCTGGCGCTGCAGCGCCTGACGCGGTAGCGTCTCGCCGATTCCGATCCCGATCCTGGGTACTCGACCATCGCAAAGAACACAAAGACAGCGCCATTTTTGAGGTGAGGGCTGATTGTGGATTGTGTGGCTTCGTGGCGTCCCGGAGCGCCGGCCTTCTGATCCGCCTCCGTTTCGGAGGCGGACCAGCGTCGCACCATCGGCGCGGTCGCGCGGGGGTGGATTGAGAAACTGCGACCACGCCGATGGCACGCCGGCGGCCTGCGTGGTGGCGTGGAAAGGTGCACCGGTACGCGGTTGCCCGTGGGAGCCCCCCTTGACGTTTTTCGGGGTGCGAATGGGTGCGTGAGCGCGCTGCCTTGGAAAAACGTCAAGGACGGCACGCCCGGTGTGGCGCCATATTTCCCGTGGGTGAGAGTTTAGAATCCGTCCCTTTGTGAGTGTCGGGTGATATATCATCGCAAATCAAGCACACCATGGCCGCTTCTCGTGTGGCAAACAAGGGAGTGGGTGATGAAAACAGTGTTGGCGACGTCACGCCTCATGATTCGTGCTCTTTGCCCTGTGTTGGTGTTGATTCAACCGGCGTTCGCATCCTCTGGCGACACTCAAGAATCCTGGTCACTTCCTTACGAGGGGCAGGCTAAGGACGCGATCCCTCCAGCTGAAGGAGCTCAAGCCCAATGGGAGATGGTTGGTGAATGTCTCCTGGCCGGGAATAGTGACTGCGTTCTCGAATACCTTGACCAAATCATCGAGGAGGATCCCGAGGCCTGGGAGGCGTACGCACTTCGGGCTAGATTTCGTGAAGAAACGGGAGATCGGGTCGGTGCCGAGAGCGACAGGACAATGCTGGCTGGTGTAGGGGGGATCTACACCGCGGTCGACAACAAGCTTTCGAGGGCAATCGACATGAATCCAACCGACCCGGACCCGGTATGGCAGCGGGCAGTTCATCGCTGGCAGGCGGGGAATGATGTCGAGGGGGCGTTGACCGACCTGCACCTCGTGGTTGAGCTTTCCGACGGAGTTGCTCCCCAAAGGGTTCACATGAGAAGGGCAAAACTCCTTGAGATTCAGGGCGACTATGACGGCGCCATCCTTGACTATTCAACGGTGATCATACTGAAATCTGGACAAGATGCGACCGCGCTGACTGAAAGGGCACGTCTGTTGGGTCTCGTGGGTCGGACCGAAGAGGCAGCGCGAGATCTCGAGATGCTGGCGGAGATCAACCAAGCCATGCACGACGATCGGATCATGGAAGCCTCAAAGCGTATCGAGGCTCACCCAGAGGACATCGCGAGCCTCTACATGCGTGGGATGGAATATGTGCACCGTGACGATCTCGCTGCTGCACTCAGCGATGCAGAAACGATCATTCGCCTCGAACCAGACAACTGGTTGGGCTACTCGATCAGATCAGGGGTGAGGCGAAGAACGGGTGACATCCGCGGCTACAGAGAAGACAGGGCCAAGGTGAAGGAGCTTACTGGGAAGCAGGATTGAACGGCGCCTGGTTGTTGATTCGACACGCCCTTGAAAAACGACCGTATCGGCCTTTTTTGTGGGAGTCGTCATGCTTGAGCCGGATCGCTTCTCGCCACCACCCACGCGGCTAGTTCGTCGAGACTGAGCTTTCCGGCCGAGAGGTCCATCATGATGCGGATCTTTTGCTGCGGGTCGGCGGTGATGTCCATGCCGTTAAGTTTGAGGAAGAGCCGCATGCAGACGTAGGCGGTTCGCTTGTTGCCGTCGATGAAGGGGTGGTTCCCGGCGAGGTGGAAGGCGTAGCAGGCGCCGAGTGAAGGGATGCCGCTTTGCTCGTATCGCCATCTGTCGACGGGCGCCGCCAACGCCGACTCGAGAAGGCCCTCGTCGCGAATGCCGGGAGGGCCACCGTGCTCTGTGAGCTGTCGGTTGTGGATCGCCAGGACGACGTCGGAACGGAGCCAGACGGGCTCGGACATGATGGCTACTCGGCCAGGACCTTGAGGACATCACGGTCCTCGCGCATGATGCCTTCGGCCGCCTTCATCTGGTCGACGAATTCGCGGTTGTAGGGTGTGAGCTTGTAACCATCGGGTTCTTCGACGAGGTAGAGCTCGTCGCCCTTGGACACCCGCAGACGTTCCAGAATCTCTTTCGGCAGGATGACGCCGGCCGAGTTACCGATCGTGGTGACCTTGAGAACTCGCATTCGGGCCTCCTTTGGGAAATTATAACACTTGTTATAACTCTGGCGTGTTCTGGCCGGCGCTTTAGTACCTGACGCAGTAATTCTCCACGCTGGTGTGGGGAGAAACTCGATAGTTGACGTTGCGCGTTTCGCCTCGTCCCGGATCTCCGGCCTTCTGGTTCGCCTCCGGCGATCCAGCGTCGCACCACCGACGCGGTCGCGCGAGGGTGGATTGAAGGACTGCGACCACGCCGATGGCGCGCCGGCGGCCTCCCTGGTGGCTTGGAGAGCCGCACCGGGTCGCTCCACCGCGAGGGTTGCCCGGCAGCGCCATTGTGCGGAGCGAGCCGCGCAGCCGGTATGACCTCCTCAGGCACAATAGCGTGCCCGGCACGCCCCGGTGAGCGCCATATCCCCGCGTTGTTGGATACGGTTTCACCGATCACCGATCACCGATCACCGATCACCGATCACGACTCCCGACTCACGCCCGATCACGAACACTCATCAGGCACGGGAGCGGGAACTGCCGCCTCGATGGCGGCTCGTGTACCCTCGACACATGACATCCGAGGTCCTGACTCCCGACATCGGTCCGGGCGAGAAACACTTTGAAGAGACCCTGCGTCCCAAGCGGTTGACCGAGTTCATCGGTCAGCAACGGCTGGTGACAAACCTCGGGGTCTTCATGAGCGCATCCCGTGACCGGGGCGAGAGCCTCGATCACGTTCTGATCTTCGGTCCACCGGGGTTGGGCAAGACAACTCTGGCCCATATCGTCGCCAACGAGATGGATGCCGAGATCCACGTCACCTCGGGCCCGGTGCTCGAGCGGCCGGGTGATCTGGCTGCCATGTTGACCAACCTCCAGGAAGGGGACCTGCTCTTTGTCGACGAGATCCACCGGCTGCCGGCGGCGGTGGAGGAGATCCTCTACCCGGCGATGGAGGATTTTGAGCTCGACATCATGATCGGGCAGGGACCTGCGGCGCGGAGTGTTCGTCTCACCCTCCCCCACTTCACCCTGGTCGGCGCCACCACCCGCACCGGTCTGCTGACGGCACCGCTGCGGGACCGTTTCGGGATCGTCCATCGGCTCGAGTTCTACCCACCGGACGAACTCGCGGCCATTGCCGAACGATCGGCACGGATCCTCGACATTTTTCTCGCCACCGACGCCCGTGACGAGGTCGCCAAGCGCTCCCGCGGGACACCGAGGATCGCCAATCGCCTCCTGCGAAGGGTTCGGGACTTCGCCCACCATCTCGGAGCCGATGGAGTGACCATCGAGGCAGCCCGGTTCGGTCTCGAACAGATGGAGGTTGACGCCTTCGGACTCGACCATCTCGACCGCAAACTGTTGACGACCATTATCGAGGTCTACAACGGTGGGCCGGTGGGTCTCAGAGCCCTGGCCGCATCGCTCGGTGAGGATCGCGGCACCCTCGAAGACATCAACGAACCGTATCTGCTGCAGATCGGGCTGCTCCAACGGACGCCCCGCGGGCGGCTCGTGACCCCGTTGGCCTATCGTCACCTCGGTCTCGATCCGACCTCGACGAGTTCCTCTCTTTTCGCGGGGGACGATTGAAGTCCATACCGATCATCGTCAACCCCACGGCAGGAGGGGGTCGGCTGTTGCGGACCTTCGGGGATCTCGACGCGGCGGCCTTGCGCTGCGGCGTCGAACTCGACTGGCGGCACACCAAACACAGCGGCCACGGCGAAGAATTGGCTCGACAGGCGGCCGAAGAGGGCAAACCGCTGGTCTTCGCCTATGGCGGGGACGGAACCTACAACGAGGTTGCGCGAGGTCTGCTCGGAAGTGACACCGCGTTGGGGATTCTCCCCGGTGGAACCACCTCAGTCCTGGCCTATGAGTTCGGGATCCCGAGACCGGCGACCCTTGCCGTTGAGGCACTGATCATCGGTCGCGATCGAAGTATGCGGGTAGGACGCACCGACCGGGGTGAGATTTTTCTGATCATGCTTTCCTCGGGGCCCGATGTCGTCGTGCTCGAGAGCCTCGGCGCCGGGCTCAAGAAGGTGGGCAGGTCGGGGGTCGCGCTTCAGGCCTTCCGAGAGTTCGCCCGTTTCAGGTCCATGCCATCCTTCGAGGTGATTGCTCGGGGCAGGACACTTCCCGCTGGCTGGGCGATCATCGGGACCAGCAGGTGCTATGCCGGGCCCTACCACGCCACTCCGGGAGCCAACCCGTTTGCTCCGACTTTCGAAGTCGTCGTCCAACGGTCGGTGGGTCGACGCCACGCGGTTCCCTTTGCTCTCGGAATGCCGTTCGGACGCCACGTTCGGCGGCGCGACGTATGGCGTGCAACGGTCGACGAGGTCGAGTTCCGCACTGTGGGCGACCGACCGGTTCGCTACCAGCTCGATGGAGACCTTGCGGGCGAGCTTCCGGTGAAGGCGACCATCGATCCTGAAAGCCTGTTGATCCGATTGCCGGGAGCGGCGCTGGATCCTGTGTTGACGAGAGCAACTGCTCCAGCACCGGCGGGGTAGAACCTCACCCGAGTCGCGTTGTATGTATGGAACGTCCGGGAGCGCCGGCCTTCTGGTCCGCCGCGGCTCGTGCCGCGGGCGTCCCAGCGTCGCACCATCGGCGTGGTCGCGCGGGGGATGATTGAGGGGTTGCGACCACGCCGATGGCAAGCCGGCGGCCTCCATCGTGGCTTGGACAGCCGCACCGGATCGCTCCACCGCGAGGGTTGCCCGGCAGCGCCATTGTGCGGTGCGGGCCGCGCAGTCGGTGTGACCTCTCGTAGCACAATACAATGGCGTGCCCGGCACGCCCCGGTAAGCGGTTTTTCCCGCGTGGTTTCATCGTGACCAAGTCCGGCACGCCCGATTTGACGCGATAATTCCGCGTGTTTGGAAACGGTCCCTGCTCCGGTTGCGGAAACCTTCGCACCGACGCAAGCCGCTGAGACGGTTCCGATCGGCGCGATCCCGGTGATTGCCGCTGCAATTCGTCCGACGAATTGCTCAACCTCGCGATGTTTGCGATGGAATCTGCGTCCATCTGCGTCATCTGCGGGCAATCTGCGATGCCGCGATGAGATGTTGCGATGGAATCCTTGCGCCCCTTGCGCCCTGTCTCGCATCTCGCATCTTGCCACTGGCTACTGGCTACTGGCTACCGCCGCTGCCGCGGGGGTTTTATCCCAGTCCCTCGAAGAGATCGGTGGAGATGTAGCGCTCGGCGGTCGAGGGGGCGATGAAGACGATGAGCTTGTCGGTGAACTCATCGCGGGCGGCGAGTTCCATGGCGGCGTGGCAGGCGGCGCCGGTGGAGATCCCGGCAAGGATGCCCTCCTCGCGGGCGAGGCGTCGGGCCATTGTGAAGGCCTGGTCGTTGGACACCTGGACGACCTCGTCGATGAGCGAGGTGTCGACGTTATCGGGGATGAACCCCGCCCCGATGCCCTGGATCCGGTGCGCTCCCGGGTCTCCACCGGAGAGCACCGGTGAGTCGGTCGGCTCGACCGCTACGATTTTCGTCGATGGCCGCCTGCTCTTCCAGACCCGGCCGACCCCGGTCAGGGTCCCACCGGTACCCACCCCGGCGACAAAGGCCGCCATCTGGCCGTCGGTGTCCTGCCAGAGTTCCTGGGCGGTGGTGGCGCTGTGGATCTCCGGGTTGGCGGGGTTGGAGAACTGACCGGGCATGACCGCATCGGGGATCTCCTCCAGCAGCTCCTCGGCCCTGGCGCTCGCCCCCTTCATCCCATCCGCCGCCGGTGTCAGCACGAGTTCAGCGCCAAGCAGTGCGAGCACCTTTCTGCGCTCGTGGGACATGGACTCGGGCATGGTGAGCATGCAGCGATAGCCGCGGGCGGCGGCCGCCATGGCCAGTGCGATCCCGGTGTTTCCCGAGGTTGGCTCGACGATGGTCGATCGACCGCGGACGAGTTGACCGTCCCGTTCCAAGGCATCGATCATGGCGACCCCGATCCGATCCTTGACCGAGTGGGCCGGGTTGAAGAACTCGAGTTTTGCGATGACCCGGCCGCGGAGATCGGCGCCCATGGATCCGAGCTCCACCAACGGGCTGTTGCCAATCAGAGCAGTGATATCAGTGGCGATTTTCATTGTGGTTTTCCTTTTCGTGACGGTGGTTCAAATCGAGTAGTCGGTGGATGCAGCGGCGCGGTCCCAGTTGGCGAGATCGGCGACGCTGATGGTTGTCGTTGTCTGATCGATGGCGCGGTCGATGGTGGCTGCGAGCCGGCCCAGGGCCGGTGGAAGGTCGGAATCACCGAATCGGGTCGCCAGGACCTTGGCCACCGCGATGGTTTCCGGTGGTTGGGCGAGGGTGATGCCCCCACCCGGGCCGCGGCGCGAATGGACCCAACCGGTGCGAACGAGCTCGGAGAGCAACCGCGAGAGATAGGCCACCGGGATATCCCTTCGGGCTGCGATCTGAGCCGTTGACTGCCGTTTCGGGTAGCTGTGGGCGAGCTCCATGAGAGCTTCGAGGCGATACCGCTCGGTTTGATTCATGATAAATACAATCTAGAATATACAGATTTATATTCCGAATCGTTGAGAATCAAGGGAGGGCTAAGCCAAAGTCATAAAGAGGGTACAATGCATGACCGGAGGAGCGAATGGATTTTCTCAAGTCGCTTGAAGCCCGTGCCACCGCGGTCGGCGGTACGATTGCCCTTGCCGAGGGCGACGATCCGAGGGTGCTGGAGGCAGCCGCCGAACTCGCCGCTCGTGACATGTGTCGCGTCGTCATTCTGTGTCCCGCCGCTGGTCGGCAGCCGGAGCACGATGCGCTCGAAAATGCCGGGGTCGAGGTCATCGACCCACTGACCGATGATCGCCGCGACGCGCTCGCTGCGTATCTGCATGAGCGCCGGAAACACAAGGGTCTGACCATGGACGAGGCCCTCGAAGCGGTCTCCGATCCCTTGTACTTCGCCTCGCTGCTCGTGGCGACGGGGCAGGCCGACGGCTCCATCGGCGGCGCAGTGAGAACGACCGCCGACACCGTCCGCGCCGCGCTTCACTGCATCGGCGTCGCGCCGGGACTGCGGACCGTTTCATCGGCGTTTGTGATGGTCCATCCCGATTCGACGTGGGGCGATGAAGGCGTGATGGTCTTTGCCGATTGTGCGGTGATGCCCGATCCTGATGCGGTTCAGCTGGCGGAGATTGCCGTCTCGGCGGCCGACACCTTCCGGTCCATCGTCGGTGGCGAACCTCGAGTCGCCCTGTTGTCGTTCTCCACCGGTGGGTCGGCCAAGCACCCACTCGTCGAGAAGGTCCAGGGAGCCCGTGCGGAACTCGAGTCCCGCGGAGTTGGCTTCGATTTTGACGGTGATCTGCAACTCGATGCGGCCCTGATCCCACAAATCGGCGAGAAAAAGGCCCCGGGTTCGAAGGTTGCCGGCCACGCCAACACCCTGATCTTTCCTGATCTCAATGCCGGGAACATCACCTACAAGGCGGTGGAGAGGCTCGGTGGCGCCCGGGCGCTGGGTCCGCTCATGCAGGGTCTGGCCAAACCGGCCAACGATCTGTCCCGCGGGTGTTCGGCGGCCGATATCGTCCAGACGACGTTCCTGACGCTTCTGCAGGCGCGGGGCTGACCCGTGCGGGTTCTGGTCCTCGGTTCGGGAGGGCGCGAACACGCCATGGTCCACGCCATCGCGAGTTCACCGTCGGTGGAGGCGCTATACGCCGCACCGGGCAACCCCGGGATGGTGGGCGAGGCCGAACTCCTCGATCTCGACATCTCGGATCTTGCCGCCCTGGCCGACTCCGTTGCCGAGCTCGAGATCGACCTCACCGTGGTCGGTCCGGAGGCGCCGTTGGCCGATGGTATCGGTGATGTCTTTGCCGAGCGGGGACTCCGGCTCTTCGGGCCCACCGCCGGAGCCGCCGAGCTCGAGGCGAGCAAGGTCTTCGCCAAGGAATTCTGTTTCCGACACCGGATCCCGACCGCGGCTGCGACGATCGTCACATCGGCCAATGACGCACGCAGCGCGGCCCGAGAATTCGGATTCCCGGTAGTCCTCAAGGCCGATGGCCTCGCTGCCGGAAAGGGCGTGCTGATCGTCCAGTCTGAACCCGAGCTCGACGCGGCCATCGACGATCTCTTCATCTCTCGCCGGTTCGGCGCCGCATCCGATCGGGTTCTCATCGAGGAGTGCCTCGAAGGTGTCGAAGTTTCGTTCATGGTGATCAGCGACGGCCGCAGGGTCGAACCCTTCGCCACATCGCACGACTACAAGCGGATCGGTGATGGCGACTCGGGACCCAACACCGGCGGAATGGGTTCCCACTCGCCTGCATTCGCACTCTCGGCGCGACTCCGACAGGAGATCGAAGAGAAGGTGATCCGACCCACCGTTGAGGGGATGGCGGCCGAAGGTCGTGAGTACCGCGGGATCCTCTATGCGGGGCTGATGCTCACCGACGACGGACCCAGGGTGCTCGAGTTCAACTGTCGTCTTGGAGATCCCGAGACCCAGTCGGTTCTTCGCAGACTCGACGGCGATCTTGCGGTCGTCTTCCGCGATGCTGCCGACGGACGGCTCAAGCCGGGCTGTATGAAGTGGAAGAAGGACGTGGGCGCGTGCGTGGTTCTCGCCGCAGACGGCTATCCAGCGGCTCCCCGCGTCGGCGACGAGATCACCGGCATCGCCGATGCCGATTCCATGCCCGGCGTGAAGGTCTTCCATGCAGGGACCCGGCACGACGGCGAGTCGATTCTGACCGCCGGTGGCCGTGTTCTTTCGGTGACCGCCCTCGGTGAGACCCTCGCCGACGCCGTGGATATTGCCTATCGTGCGGCCGACCGGATTCGTTTCGACGGGGTCCACCGTCGGTCGGACATCGGCGCCGATACGCTGAAAAAGATTGGATGATCGGGTGACTGATCTGGATGTTTTGTTGTTGATGGGTTCGGCAAGCGACTGGAAACACCTCGAGGGTGCGGTCAAGGTCATGGACGATCTCGGGTTGTCGTCGCGGGTGAGGGTCTCATCGGCCCACCGCACCCCTGAACGGACCCTCGAGCTCGTTCACCAGGCCGAGGCTGATGGTTGTGCGGTCTTCATTTGCGCCGCCGGTATGGCCGCACATCTCGCCGGGGTCGTGGCCGCCCACACCACCAGACCGGTCCTGGGCGTACCCTTGCCCGGAGGGATTCTGGATGGGACCGATGCCCTTTTGTCCACAGTGCAGATGCCGGGAGGGATTCCCGTTGCGACCTTTGCCGTGGGGAAGGCGGGGGCAAGAAATGCCGCGTTCTTTGCCGCGCAGGTTGTGGCAGGCCATCGTCCTGAGGTCGCAAAAGCCCTTGTGGAAGCTCGCCGTTCGGGGGCGGAGGCGGTCATTCGAGCCGACGCCGAGATTCAAACCGAGATCGATAGGAACGGAACCGGTCGATGAACACTTCGTTTGCCGAGGTGCCGGTCACATCCCGGGTCGAGGATCTGATCCCCGTTGTCATTGACACCGATCTTCCCGCCGTGCCTTGCAGGACCGGCGCCCTCGAGGTCCGACACGACACCCACTATCTCGTTGAGACGTCCGATGGCCAGTTCATCGGGAGGGTGAGTCTCTTCTCGCTGCCGGTCTTCCGCAAAAGGCCGGGGCCGGTCGGACGAATCATCCGCCTGGCGTCGGCCGAAGACCAGAAACGAAGCGAAGACACCCGCCATATCGAACGTGAGATCGAGTCCTTTCTGAGACGGCGGACCCGTGAGCTCGGTCTCGACATGCGGACCATCAAGGCGCGACTGCCGTTGAGCGGCCGGAAGGCCGTGGTTTATTTCACCGCCGAGCGGAGGCTCGATTTCAGACCGCTTCTGCGCGAACTCGGTCGCCGGTATCGTCGACGGATCGAGATGCGTCCCCTCGGCGTCCGCGATGGCGCCCGGGTGTGCGGCGGTCTCGGGCCGTGTGGTCGCTGTCTGTGCTGCGCCACCTTCATGGATCGTTTCCACTCGGTCACCGTCCGGATGGCGAAGAGGCAGAAGCTGAGCCTCAACCCGACCAAGATTTCGGGTCTGTGCGGTCGCCTGATGTGCTGTCTGGCGCACGAGGTCGATCAGTACCCGGATCTGGGCAAACGACCCCGGCGGCGGGACTGATTTCGAAGAGGTCTCCTCTTGGGACGACGTGATCGGCGAACAACGACAAGACAGGGATTCGTGGTTTTGCTACCCTTGGAGCACAATTCCCCAACTTCATGCATCCGGGCCCGTCCCGCCGCCCAGCATGGGGTGCTAGGAGCGACCACATGTCCGACCGCAAACTCATCCGTCCATCCATGACCGAGATGATGGACAGATTTCCGACACGAGGCACGACAGGCCGGCGCAAACAGGTTCCCGCTGAACAGACAAACGCCGAGAATTTCTACTACCTCAAGCAGATGCAGGGCCGCACCGTCATGGTGGTCGTGCTCACAGATGGAACCGAGCTCATCGGTTGGATCGAGTGGTACGACAAGAACTGCATCAAACTCAATCGGGAGAAAGCGCCCAACCTCCTGATCTTCAAACACTCGGTCAAGTTCATGTTCAAAGAAGAAGAACTGCACCACCGACGCAAACGCCGCGCTGCACAGAACCGATCGTAGGTGCTGCCGATTCGCTCTGAGAATCCGACCAGTCCAAGACACCTTCACTCCGGGTGAACGAGCGTCCGGCTCGAGGTCGATCAATCAGTGTCGGGCTAGGAGCTTGAACCGAATAGACCCTCGAGGGAAGCAATGGGGTTGCCTGTAGGGTTTTCGCCGAGGGTCGATTCGGCGCAACCTCCTACTGGGATTCGCGTTGCGAGTCCTTGGAATTGGGACAGTTATAGCTGGAATTGGCAGCTTTGCGCTGACGTTCGGCTCGCTCGCGTAGGTCCTCGACCTTTGCCTGCCTCGCTTCCTCCTCTAGTCAATCTCTCATGGACGGAGGAAACAAGAACGCCTGATCCGGATTCCATGGACGGTACTTCTTTGAAGCCATTCCTCATTCTAATCGGGATAGGGACTGCGTCCCATACCCGTTACTGATTCCGCCCGAACACTCAAGGATCTTTCAGGATTTGCGCAGCAAATCCAATAGGAGGGGCGCCGCATAGATTCTGTTGCGGAGCAACGTATCTATGCGGTGCAGCCTCCTAGCTCGTGCTCGATCCGGCTGATGATCAGATCGAGCGCCACGGTGTTGAAACCACCCTCCGGGATCACGAGATCGGCATATCTCTTGGAAGGTTCGACGAACTCCAGATGCATGGGTCGAACGGTTTCGAGCCACTGATCGATGACCGAGCTTCGTGTCCTCCCGCGTTCGGCGAGGTCTCGACTCATCCGCCGGATGAAGCGGATGTCGGGGTCGGTGTCGACGAAGAGTCTGATGTCCATGAGGCGCCGCAGACCCTCCACCGCCAGGACAAGGATGCCCTCGACGAGGATCACCGGCTGGGGTTCGACCCAGTCGACCTCGGCGGTGCGGACGTGACGGGCGAAGTCGTAGACGGGCAGGGGCGCCGCCGAGCCGGTGCTGAGCAATTGCAGGTGTTCGATCATCAGGTCTTCTTCGATGGCGTTGGGATGATCGAAGTTGTGCTTCGCGCGGTGCTCGGCGTCGAGGTGGCTGAGATCCCGGTAGTACCGATCCTGGTGCACCGAGACCAGTCGATCGGCGCCGACGCGGCGAATGATCTCATCAGCGACCGTCGTCTTCCCGGAGCCCGTTCCGCCCGCAACCCCGATGACGAGTGTCGTGCCGGCCAAAGCTACAGGTATTTCACCGTCTCGCTGGCGGTGGTGGCGTCTACGCCATCCGGAGCCACCTCGAGGTATTTCTCCAACATCGCCTTGGCGCCCTCGAGATCACCTGTGCGCAGCAGGAGCATGCCGTACTCGAAGAGACACTTGTCAAAGGTCGGATCGATGGCGATGCATTCTTCGAGGAGCGGTCGGGCGTTGTCGTCGTCCATCTTGTTCAAAAAGCCCGCCGCCTGGTTGAATACCGTGGCCGGGTCGTCGGGATTGAGTTCCTGATACCGGGCGAGGTAGGCAGCCTGGGCTTCGCTGTCGCCGAGGTTTGAAGCGGCGTTCGCAGCCACCGCCAGGCACCTGGGGGATTCGTCGTCCTCCTCGAGGCAGCGTTCGGCCGTGGCCAGGGCGAGTTCGTTGTCGCCGCTGTCGAAGTCGAGTCCCGCCATGACCTCGAGAGCTTCGATGAGATCGGGCATCTCGTTGAGCGCGTCCACCAGACGGGTGCGAGCCTCAGCGGTCTTGCCGGCTTCCAGGAGTTCCTCCGCCTCGCCGTATTCCTTGTAGCCGGGTTGCTCCATCACTTCCTGTTTGTGTGCCGCCGCCCGTTCCGTGGGGGTCGACAGTTCGAATGTGAAGTAGTTGTCGGTGGTCCCCACGGCGACCTTGATCTCCTCGTTGTAATCGAGGTAGCCGTTGGCCGATGTGCTGAAGATGTAGATCTTCGTCGCATCGAGGATGAGGACCTTGAACTCACCGTCGGCGTCGGTTGTGAGCTCTTTGAGGTATTTGGGCAGCTCTTGGGAGGTGATGGTGATCTTCGCCCCGTCGATGGGTGTGCCATCGGTGCCGACAACGATTCCTGAGACCCGTGCCTGGGGTCCGGCGGATGCCAACCCGACCGCCATGGTGAGCGCGGCCACGAAAATGAGGGCTGTGGAAAAACTGTGGCGCATTCTGTCCTCCAAAGTGCCGGATGTTCTCAGCTTAGCTTCAGGATACTCTCATTTTCAGCTGGCCTCAACGGTGCTGACAGAGGCTTTACCTCGGGCCGAGACCAAGCATGGCTCGGGTGACGTGATGCGCCACCGTCGGGTTCTCACGGAGACGGCGCATGGAGTAGGGATACCAGTCACGGCCGAAGGGGACATAGACCCGAAGCCGGTGTCCCCGGTCGAGGATGATCCGCCGAAGTTCGGGATCGACGCCGTAGAGCATCTGAAACTCGTAGTCCTTCCGGTCGAGACCGAGGCGATCCACCGCCGCCATCCCCGCCCACACCAGATGGACGTCGTGGGTTGCGATGCCGACGTATGCGCCACCCGCAAGCAACTTCTCCATCGTGTAGATGAAGTTGCCGCGAACGGTTTCGTACTGTTTCCAGGCGATCCTCCTGGGTTCGCGATAGATCCCCTTGCAAAGCCTGATATTCGGCCCCAGCGGCAGGAGATCGTTGATGTCATGGACGGTTCGATGGAGATAGGACTGCAGGACAACACCGACGTGCCCGATTTCGGAGAGCAGATGGCGATAGATCCGCAGGGTGGCGTCGGTGCAGGTGTGATCTTCCATATCGATGCGGACAAAGTTGTCGAGTTCCGCCGCCCGCTGAACGATGGTCCCGATGTGGTCGCCGCACCTCTGTTCATCGATATTGAGCCCGAGCATGGTCGGTTTGATGGAGACGTTGGCGTCGAGGGACTCGTTGTCGATGGTCTCGAGCAGACCGAGGTACTGGGTTACCGCGATCTCCGCCTTTGCCGGTTTGTGGATCTCTTCTCCGAGCACATCGACGGTGGCCATGGCGCCTTCGTCGTTGAGCTGACGAATGGCCCGAACCGCGTCTGAAACCTCTTCACCGGCGACATAGCGCTTCGCCACCTTGCCGACGATGGGTTTTGGGACAAATGGCATGCCGTAGCGGATCAGATTGTCGAACAGGGTCATCAGGATCTCCTCGGATCGGGGGCGTGGGCCATGGCGGTGCAGATCACCGCCTCGGCGCCGGCCTCGATCAGGGTCTCGGCCGCCCGCCGCAGGGTTGTTCCAGTGGTGCAGACATCGTCGATGATCAATATGTGCTGACCGGTCAACGTCATCCGCGCCGAAAAGCTCCCACGGGGGAGCCGAGTTCGTTGGACACGGGTCCGCCCCGCCTGACGGCCGAGACCGTGGCGGCGAAGGGCGGAAATCTGTCTTTTCCTTGTGGTCTTTGCAACTTCACGAGCAAGGAGACCGGCGGCGCTGGCGCCCCGACGCAGACGTCGGAGCTCGTGTGATGGGACCGCGGTCACAGCAGTGATCTCTCCAAACCATGGAGCAAGGCCCAATCGTCCCGCGAGTCGGCCGCCCAGCGGTCGGGCCAGCTCGTCGTGGCGGCCGTGTTTCAAAGCCAGGACCGCACGACGGAGCACGCCCTCGTAGGAACCCCACAGGATGGTCGCATCCTGTGGCGGCGGTGAGGCGACGCAGCCGAGACAGGGATCGGAGTCGCTGTCCGAGGGGTTGCCACACAAAGGACAGCAGGGTCCGGACATGGGCACCATGCGGGAACGACACGTCCCACACAGACCCCTATCATCGCCGGCGAGCACGCCGTCACATGCCACACAGAGTGCAGGCAGCAGGATTTCCTTCAAAGCAGCTCTCATACCGACACGCACGGGCCACATCCTAGCTCGCATCGAGTCTCAGGACAAGACCGACCGGTGGGAATCATGCGGCGACGAGAGCGGGTGTTTTCCTCCGGTCGAGTGCTCGCACCGCGCGCTATACTCGCGACGAAGGGTCATCGTGTCGTTCATCGGCACGGGAAAGGAAGACTGATGCCGCATCTTGTGATGCGCGGACCGATCGATTTCCACAACGTGGCCGAGCACCTGAACCTCGGTGTCACGAAGTGGGGTCGAGCGGTGCTGAAGACCGGCGAAAAATGGAGCAGGTCGGATCACGAGGCCATGCTGATCGATGGTGTCGTTGTGGAACTCGTCCGCCCGCTTCACCCCGTCGCCATGGTGGCGATCCGCGATGGGGACACGGTCATCAGGCTGTGGCCCGTGGTCGAGGTCGAGCGGACCCCGGCCGTTCAGCGGTGGCTCGCCGTGATCGCGGCTGGTCTGCAACAGTTTGGCGGCGGAGCCGTTTATACGACCAACATCGGCCCCGAAGTACTCGAGGGGCTCGATCTCGAACTCGATCTTGGCTCCTAGCGCTCCGACAGCGGTTCGCGACTTCACCACAGAGGCACGGAGGCACAAGTTCATCGCACACAGAGACATCCTGGGGCGATGGAAGCGGCGGAGTCGGTGCCGGTCTTCGACAGTCACCACCATCTTGTTCTTTTTGGAACGTAAGAAGAGCTTGTGGTTGTGGATTCGGGAGACAGGTCTTTGCCTGCCCCTGCGAAAATTCTGTGATGACTTCGTGTGCGACGTTTTCGCGTTTTTTGTCTTTGTGGTTGCGACGATGTGGTGATGCGATGGGCTCTGTGCCCCTCTGTGCCTCTGTGGTGAGATCGCTTGCGCTGCCGGTTATTGGTTGAGCTCTTCCTCGACCTCGAGCATCTTTTCCTTCTGCGCCGCCTCGAGGTTGTGAAGCCGATCCTGAACGCCCTCGGTGAGGAGACCGCTCGGAGCGCTTGTGCCGTCCCCGGGGCTGGTGGTCGTGAGGGCGTGACGGGCTTTCTCGAGCTCCCGCTGGGCCTTCTGAAGTGCCGATGAGGATGGTTTGACCGCGTGGCTCCGGAGTTCGCCGGCTGCCTTGCGGATGGCGACGGCTGCGTGCAGCTCGGGGCTCGGCGAGGCGGCCCCGGCGGCCCAGCTCGCGGCGGTCGAGGAGATGGTCTTGAGATCCTCGAGGTGGTTTGGGATGGCGTCGGGATCTGCGCTGAGGCCATCGAGGACGGCGATGAGTTCGAAGGCGCGTTCGCGGTTGAATCTCGCGCCATCGACCCCCTCCTCCCGGAGTTCGGTGGCGATGATGGCGAGGGCTTCACGCTTGGCGGTCACATCCCGGCTCTGGAGAATGACCACCACAGCCATGGAGAGAACGACCACGAGAATCAGTGCACCGGAGATTCGCATCTGTATTGAGTATATGCCCGGAGGCCGCGGGCGAGAAGGCGGGGGCGAGAACCGTCCTCTGTAGAGGACGACCGCGATCGATTCAAGGAGGAGGACCGGGCCGAGAGCTGGCACACGGTTTGCGGTATCTCATGCCCGGAGGTCGAAATGAAGAAACGAACAACCATGATCATCCTCGCCGCGGCGATCGTATCGTTTGCGGCAGCCCCGGCCGGCGCCCAGCTCAGCCTGCAGTGGATCGTCTCGGCCTCGGCCAACACCGCCGGTCACAACGGCACGGTCTGGCACACCGATCTCTCGCTTCACAACCCGCAGGCCTTCGATCTCCCGGTCGTGCTCCAGTATCTTCCGAGCAACACCGACAACCGGACGGCGGACACCCTGACCCTCACCCTCTATCCATATGAGACTTTCAACCTGTGGGATGTCCTGGGTCCGGACTACTTCGCTGTCGATGGAACCGGAGCGCTGCTTGTTTTTGCCGATTGGGATCTTCAGTGTGATCCTATCGAGGACTGCGATTTCCTGGTCACCTCGCGGACCTACACCCTCGATCCCATGGGCGGGCTCGGTGAGTATGGTCAGACCATTCCCGGTTCGGCGCCCTGGCAGGGCATCGACTGGGACACCCTCGGCTATGCCGCAGGGATCCTCAACGACGGATCGCGTTATCGGACGAACATGGGGATCGCGTCGTGGAGCGGCGATTGGACCACCGTGGCGGTGGATCTCCAAGACTCCGAAGGCAACATCGTTTCGAGCCTGAGCATCGACGTACCGCCTTTCGGTCATGTCCAGCAGCGCCTCACGACCGAAATCGAGGGTGCGAGCCTGGTCTTCTGGATCGAGGACGGACCCGAGGATGCACTGGTCTTCGGCTATGCCTCCATCGTCGATGAACTCACCGGCGACTCGAGCTTCCAGATCGCGCAGCCGTCTCTTGTCGGTTTTGCCCCGGCCGCAAAGCGTGGCGAGGAGTTCATCAGGCGATCCGCGCCCCTCGCCGATCCCCGTGCCGGAAACCGTCCGATCGAAGGTCGCTCAGGCCCTCGAGATCGTGAGTGATGAGGGTCATCTCTGATTGAGTCACGTGGAAAAGTCGGGAGTCGCAACAACCTTCGGCCGTGCGGGTTACAATGGCTGCGGTCCGGCCTCAACGATGAGGCAGGCCCACCAGGAGATGTCAATCGATTGAACGGGCGCCGGAGCCAGGGCTCTTGGTAGACGGACCCCGTGATCGGCCGGGGGGCTGATGGTCCAATTTGAGAACCAGTACCGACAGATCAAGGTCAAGATCGTTTACTACGGTCCGGCTCTCGGCGGCAAGACCTCTTGTCTCCAACATGTCCATCGGGTGACCGATCCTCAACGCAGGACCCGGCTGTATTCGCTCAATACGGCTTCCGACCGGACGCTCTTTTTTGATCTGCTGTCGCTCAATCTCGGGCGGATTCGGGGTTACCGACTGGCCATCCAGCTCTACACCGTGCCCGGCCAGGTCCAGTACAACGCCACCCGGCGCGCGGTCCTCGCCGGCGCCGATGGCGTGGTCTTTGTCGCCGACAGTCAGCGGGGTCAGTTGGAGGCTAACCGCCAGTCGTTCGAGAATCTCAAGGAGAATCTCGAGGCCAACGGAATCGACCCGAGCTCGCTGCCGCTGGTCATGCAGTACAACAAGAGAGATCTCAAGGATCTGCTCACCATGGATGAGCTCGAGAGTGAGTTCAATGCAGGTTCGTTACCGTCGTTCCCCACCGTGGCCATCACCGGTGACGGGGTCTTGGAAGGGTTTGCCGCCATCACCGAGAACACTCTGGTGTCGCTGGCCGACCGGCTCGGCATCGACACGACCGGTCACGCCGTGGAGCGGCTCAAACAGCAGACCAGGGCGGCGCTCGCTCCCTTTGTGACGGCCACCGCCGATGGCCCTGCCGATGACATCGAGAGGACTGTTCCCGAACATCCCCCTGATAAGACCGGCCCCTTGCCCGAGGAAACCCTGATCAGCGAGGCGGTTCGCGCCAATCTGGCCATGACCGATCTGAGCTCACGACTCGAGACGATGGGCCGACAGCTCGAGCGTAAAGCCAGGGTCACCAGGGCGATTACCGATTTCGGACGGACCATCGCCAACCAGCGGGACCCGGCCGATGTGCTGCGGATGCTCGCCAGGACCGCCGTGTCCCACCTCTCGGTCCAGGCCGCGACGGTTTTGATCGTCCCCGCGACGGGTCAGCTGAGGGAAGCCGTGGTGCACGGTGTGGATCGTGACCCGCTGCTCGCCACACCGGTGGATAAGACATCGGTTGCCGGGGCGATATCCGCCGCGGGGGAGCCGGTGCTCATTGCCAGCGATCTCGAGGGGACCACCTCGGGCCCGGTACAGCGGGCGGTCGAAGGGGCGGGGTTTTCCTCGGCGATTGCGGTGCCGCTCGTTGCGCAGGACCGGCTGTTGGGGATGCTTGCCGTCTACGGTGGGCCGGATCGCCCAGCCCTCGATGAGGATGAACTCGAACTCGCGAGTATCCTGGGTTCCTCCGCCGCCATGGGCTATGCCAATGCGTTGGCCTTTCGTCGGCTCGAAGAAACAAAGACCGGTTTGGCGAGCACTGTCGAACAGCGGGACGACGAGCTCAGGACAACTCTCGAGGAGGTTCGGCGCCTCAATTCCGAACTCGAGCAGCTCGGTGAGGTCAAGAACGAGCTGATCTCGAAGGTCTCCGAGCAGCTCGGGGGACCGGTGTCGGCGCTGGTGACCGCAGTGGGTGCGCTCGAGCAGCTCCGCGATGCCCCAGCGGGGAAGACCTCGCGCTTCATCGACATCATCCGCACCCAGGCCGACACGCTGTCTGCGATCATCGAGAGTGTCACCCAGGTATCACTGCTGGTTGCCGAGCCGGATCGTCGGCGGTTCCAACCGACATCCCTTCCGGATCTTCTTCGCCGGACCATCGAACCGCTCAGGGATCTCGCACGGCAGCTCGAGGTCGAGACCAAGCTTCTGAGCCCCGGCGACCTTCAGTCCATCTCGTGTGATGCCAAGGCCCTGACCACCGCGTTGAGGGCCGTGATCAAGAACGCCCTGGAACACACCCCGGCGGGCGGTGAGGTCAGGATCGAGGTTCACCGTGTGCGGCGGCGTGGTCAGCCCTGGATCGAGCTCGGGATCTCGGACACCGGTGAGGGGATTCCACAGGATGATCTGATTCGGATCTTCGATCCGTTCTGGCAGGGGTCCGGTGACAAGCGCGGCGGGTATCGTGGGATCGGACTCGGCCTGGTGATCGCCAAACAGGTGGTTGAAGGCCACGGAGGGACGATCACGGTGGCGGACGGTCCGACCGGGGGAACCCGGGTGTCCATGGTGCTCCCTCAGTAGTCGACGAGGAGGGTCAGTTCCTCTGGACCTGGGCCGGTGCTAGGAGCCTGTAGGGGATTGATGGTGGATGGATTTCGGAGTGCCGTTAAGTGCCCTTTGCGGCGGATTCTCGAAGCAGTACTTCGAGTACGGGCCGAGAATCCAACAATGAAGGGCCTTCACGGCGCCCGAAAGGCGCCACCAATCTATTCCCTACAGGCTCCTTGACCATCCACCGCTCCGCGCGCAGCCGTTGCCGCCCGCTGAAGCGTTTCGGGTGTTGCCAGGGAGAGCACGGCTTCGTCCGAGGGCACGGTCATTGGCCACACCGCGGCCGACGGAATCAAGCTCCGGGAGACGTGGAGACAGACCCCAAGGTCGGTGGCGACCTGACCCTTGAGCACCTGGCGAAAGTCCTCCGGAAAATCGGCGAGGTGACCAAGACCGGCGCCGATCCGGCGTGGGAGTTCGGCGAGCAGGGCCCGGCGGATACCCTGGTGCGGAACCGGGAGTGCGGCCAAGACCCACAGCACGAGATCGGTCGGAACCGTAATGAGGTGAGCGGCGAGCTCGGCGGTCGCCGGATCGACGCCGAGCACCTTGGCCGCTGCGGCGGCGCCTCGTGACCAGACGATGGCCACGCGTCGGGTCAATCGATCCAGGGTCCTGGCTCTTCCCCGCTGCCATCTCTTGGCGTTCGTGATCTCCGGCCACATATCCAGAGATGCGGAGAATGCATCGACCGAATCGAGTCCGGTGGGCGGCTGGAGTTCTTCAGAACGGATGGAACACGCCAGCACCATCAGATTCCAGGTTGCATGGGGCAGCCCGAAAAGTCGCACCTGACCGGTGGTCTCCAAAGCGGCGTTCATGACCTCGCCGTGATCGGCCGGCTGGGGGACCAGACCGGTGCTTGAGGCCAGCCACTGGGCGAGGCTCGCCATGACATTCCTAATGATGTCGTGCAGCGCGTTGATCTGGTCTCCGTCCACGGGATCGTCGCTCGGGATGCCCTGCTGCACCAGCTGCCAGAAGAAATCCTCCATCGCCTCTTCATCGAGCGGGAGAACCGGCGAAGGAGTGGTCGTCCGGGGTCGTTTGGATTCATCCACCCGGCGGGCGGCGTCGAGGAGGAGACGGCTCGGCGTCAGGCTGAGGTAGAGCCCGGAGGGATCGCGGATGGGATGTCCCGGATCGAGCTCGAATCGCAGCTCCTTGGCGTCGAGAATACGCCCCATCATGAGTTCGGCGAGGACCGTCAGTGAAGCTCCCAAGCCGGTGTCGCTGATGGCGTTCTCGGCGAGGAGTACATCGGTGAAGAGTTCGTGGCGCAGCATGGCGGCCGAAAGCAGACGACGAACCGATTCGGCCGGGAGCAACCCATCGCGGGCGAGCCACGTGGCCAACCTCTCCTCGGGGACGGTGGACGAAACATAGACAATCCTGCCGTGCAGAAAGTCCAATCTTCGCTCACCGACCTCATCGGAGAGGGTCAGGCGACCGGTCTGGCCGCCAAGTTCGAGCCAATGCAGGAGATCGCCCAGATGGAGGCGATCCAGGTTGCCACGGATCATCCCGAGAGTATACCTGGAACGCGGCCGTCTTTGATGAGCTGGGGTCCGGGTACCATGGCGTGGTGAGTATTCTCGTTCTCAGCGCCCGCCCCGATACGGCCAGCAATCGACGGCTCGCCGATGCGGCGAGATCGGCCGGCGTCCGATTGGATCTTGCCGACGCCCTCACGCTCACGATCGACACCAACGGTCGGCTGCGGTCCTCGGGTGGCTCCGCCGAGGGAACGTGTCCCGATGTGGTCCTCGCCCGGGTCGGAAACTGGCGACCCGACAGCCTGCTCGCCTTCCTCGAGAGCTTGATGGCCCAGGGCGCGAGGGCGGTCAACCCTGCGCCGGCCATCAGGATCGGCCGTGATCACTGGCGTACCTCTCAGACCCTCTCGGCTGCAGGACTGCCGGTTCCGCTCACCATCGCCGGAGCCGACCCCGAGGCCTTGGCCGCCGCCGCCCGCGAGAGCCTGGAGTTTCCCGTGGTGGTCAAGCAGCGGAGGTCTCGAATGGGTGTCGGGGTGATCCGGTGCCCGTCGCCCGACCACCTCGAGGCGGTGCTTGACAGCCTATGGCGGCTTGGCGACGAAGTTGTGGTTCAGGAGTACATCGAAACCGGTGGCCGGAGCTCCAGGCTTCTCGTGGTCGGATCCGAGGTTGTGGCGGCGGCGAAGTTTACCGCCTGTGACGGGGAATGGAGGTCCAACGCCGCTCGCGGTGGCAGCGTGGCTCCATTCGAGGCTCAGAAAGCCCTTGTCGAGCTGGCCGTGGCCGCAACCCGAGCGGTCGGTTTAGGTGTGTGTGGGGTCGATCTTCTTCCGGGAGACGACGGCATGGTCATCGGCGAGCTCAACCCCACCCCCGGATTCGTCGCCCTCGAGATCGCAACCGGGATCGACGTGGCGTCAGCCATCGTCAATCATCTCGTCGAGATGAGTCACGGTTCGTCAGAGCCCGCCTAGGACCTTGCACCGAATAGACCCCCGATGGAAGCAGTGAGGTTGCCGGTACGGTTTTCGCCGAGGGTCGATTCGGCACAATCTCCTTCTGGGATTCGCTTTGCGAATCCTTTTTCAACGCTTCCGCTGGTTATGCCTCGGCGGAGGCCGGTGTTGGCGCGGGCCGGCCGGCGAGTTCGCGGTCAATCATCAACAGACCGTGAGGGCTCGACTCGACCATCTTCACCTGATGGAAG
>Ga0164313_10000266_pt1 | contig 39556 bp, 44 predicted proteins | sample GuaBasSedimGuay4_FD_113735 | JGI IMG/M metagenome (GOLD analysis project Ga0164313, IMG submission 113735) | Subseafloor sediment microbial communities from Guaymas Basin, Gulf of California, Mexico - Guay4, Core 4569-4, 0-3 cm | ecosystem: Environmental > Aquatic > Marine > Hydrothermal vents...
GTCTGGTCGCCATCACCGCGGGGGGATGGTTATGGCTTGAAGAGATGTGCGGTATGCCGTTGGCCACGGAACAGGTGCAACTGGTGCAGGCCATGGCGCAAGCTCTTGCTAACGTGAGTAAAACCCAGCCCGGGAAGATCGAGCCCGAGATAGCGCACTTTGACTGGCCCATTCACACCAATCAGCAGTTGGATTTGGGAGAACAGGCGGCCCAAGCCAGCCTGGCGGCGTTTATAGGGCGCAGGTTGGAGCTGCAACAATGCCGTGGCCTGGTGCTGTTGGGCCAGGCCTGCAAAGCCCGGATGCAATTGGAACAACTGGATTGCGGCCTGGTCGTGAGTACTGTCAGTAGCGCTGAAATGTTGGAGAATCCGCAGCTCAAGAAGCAGGTATGGCGCGATCTACAGCCCTTTGTCAGCAGCGCGTGAGTGGCGGTGCCCGAACGGGCTGCTCCGGGCCAGCCCGTGTCTGGTAACGTCAGGCCGGCCCGGTCCGGTGATGTAGAGTTCCTGGTGGAGATCGATGGCCTGGTCAATGTCAGTCCCTGGAATTCCCGGCAGTTTGCAGCGGCTTGTGATGGCGCGGTAGAGTCGACCGAGTCTGCTCTGGTGTTGGAGCATAGGGGCCGGGTATGCGGTTTTATTATTTTCTCCAGTGTGCTGGATGAGGCCTGTATACACAATTTGGCCGTGCATCCTGCGTCGCAGGGTGGGCGGTTTGGGCGCAGCTTTGTTACCGCTGCACTGGAATTCATGGAGCAAGATGGCGCACGACGGTGCCTGTTGGAAGTACGTGAGTCCAATACCGCCGCCCGCGGCTTGTATGAGGCGCTCAATTTTCAGTTGGATGGTATTCGCAAGAACTATTACCCTACATCAACCGGACGCGAAGACGCCCGGTTGATGTCCAGGCAGTTATGAGGAATTCACAATGAACGTGCTCGAAACCGAATGGTGGACCCTGGCCGTGCCGCCCGAGTGGTGGGCGGACTCGGAAGAAGACAGTATCCTGATCGGTGACCGCGATGATGTGGGTTGTATTGAGATCAGCACCCTGCACAAGGACGAAGGCGAGTTTGACCAGCGAGCCCTGGCCAATATCGCCGAATCGGAAACGGACAATTCGCTGGACTGGCGACAGGTCACGCTGGGCGAATTCTCGGGGCTGACCAGTCATTACATAGAAGAGGATACCGCTATTCGCCAGTGGTATGTCGCCAGCGGTTCCATGCTGCTATTTATCACTTACAGTTGTGATGAAGACAACGGTGGCATGGATGACGCCGCGGTAGACGAACTGCTGGATACCCTGATGCTGGTGGAGCCTGCTGCTGTGGAATGACGAGGTACATTAGGAAATAGTCCCCGTCACCCGCACCCGCTTGGCGCCTTTGACCGGCCTGTCTTTGCGTGCGTCCTGGCGTTTCTTGATGCGGGCATCTATCAGGTTTTTTACAGCGATAATCAGGCCGGTGAAGATAAAAGCGCCAGGTGGCAGAATGGCCAGCAGAAAGGGCTGGTAGTTAGCAAATAACACGACTTTCCAGTTCGCCGCGCCGGGGCCGAACAGCAAGTCCATATTGGCGAATAAAGCCCCGGTACCCGACAGCTCACGCAGGGCGCCCAGCAGCAGCAGCACAGACCCGAATCCGACGCCCATAATCAGGCCATCGTAGATGGACGGCCCCAGGCTGTGTCTGGCGGCGAAACCGTCAGCGCGCCCGAGAATAATACAATTGGTGGTAATCAGGGGCAGGAAAATACCGAGAATCTGGTACAACTCATAGGCAAAAGCCTGCATCAGCAATTCGATACAGCTCACCGCGGCGGCAATAATCATCACAAAGACCGGTAGGCGCACCGCATCGGAGACAATATTGCGGATCAATGAGACACTGGTATTGGTACAAATCAGAACAAGTGTCGTGGCCGTGGCAAGTCCGAGGGCGTTTACCACGCTGCCGGTTACCGCGAGCAGGGGGCACAACCCCAGCAGCTGTACGATAGCCGGGTTGTTTTTCCACAGGCCGTTGAGTGACAGCTCTTTGTAACTGACTTCTGCCATTACGACTCTCCTCCCGCCGGTTTTTGATCACCCTCGGAAAACAGGGTATCCCTGTTCGCTTGCGCGAATTGCAGGGCTCTCAGGGTCGCTGCGACCACCGCCCGCGGCGTGATGGTCGCCCCGGTAAACTGGTCGAATACGCCCTTGTCTTTTTTTACCGCCCAGCCAGCCAGGGTGGGATTGTCCAGGGAGCGGCCCTCGAAGCCCCGCACCCAATCCGATTTCCTCAGGTCCACCTTGTCGCCCAGTCCCGGTGTCTCCCGGTGGCTCAAGGCGCGCACCCCGGCGATTGTGCCATCGGTATTAACGCCTACTACCAGGTCTATATCACCAGTGTAGCCGTCGGGCGCGGTGGCCGGAATAATGACGGCAACGACCTCTCCATCCCGGCGTGCGATATAGATCCGTTTTTCTTCCCTCAGGCCCAGTCCCTCACTGTTGGGGTCGACGATAATGGTTTCATCCAGCATGGAGTTATCGTGGCGATTCCTGGGTACGATTTCAAGCAGGGCTTTTTCTTCCGCCTTGCGTTTTTCCACGGCAATTCTGTCCCTGGTCAGCAGGAAGGTACCGGAAATCAGCAGGGTGGTGCACACGGCGAATATGGCCAGCAGCACACTATTGCGGGTTATGGACTGCCTGATGAGCATATTATTCCTCCCCCCGGGTGTCCCGATGGCCGTAGGTGCGTGGTTGGGTGTAGTGGTCTATAAACGGCGCCGCGAAATTCATGATGAGTACCGCGAAGGCCACAGCGTCTGGGTAGTTGCCCCGCACCCGTATGATGTAGATCAGTGCCCCGATCAGGGCGCCGTAGATCAGGCGCCCGCGTACAGACACGGTCGAGGTGACCGGGTCGGTAACGATAAAGAAGGCCCCGAACATGGTGGCGCCGCTGAGCAGGTGAAACAGGGGCGAGCCACCGCTGGCTGAGCTGCCGCCGTCATAAAACAGGGCAGCCATCAAACTGAGACTGGCCAGCATGGCCACGGGGGCGTGCCAGGTGAAAATGCGTTGGTACAGCAGCCAGGCGCCGCCAGCCAGGAAGGCGATATTGGCCCATTCCCAGCCGATGCCGGCCCAGCGTCCGAACTGGGCGTTTTGAGCCCACAGATCTTCCAGCAACAGGCTGTTATTCTGTTTCATCAGGTCCAGCGGCGTCGCCATGGTGACGGCATCGAAGGTGGACGGCACAAAACATGCCTGTAAGGCCTCGAGCAGGCCGGGTAGTTCGCCCACCCCGCGCGGGGGAGCCCAGGCGGTCATTTGTATCGGGAAAGAGATCAGCAGGATGACGTAGCCCGCCATGGCCGGGTTGAACGGATTGTAGCCCAGGCCGCCGTACAGGTGCTTGGCCAGCAGGATAGCGCTGGCGATGCCCACCGCAATAAGCCACCAGGGCGAGTAGGGTGGCAACGCGATGCACAGCAGGAATGCGGTTACCAGGGCGCTGTAGTCTTTCAGGTAGAAGCCCAGTGGACGACGGCGCAGGGTGAGCGCCAGCGCCTCGCAGGCCACGGCCACAATACTGCCCCAGAAAATGTTGACCAGGGTGCCGAAGCCGAAGAAATGGGTGAGAACGATAATACCTGGAATGGTGGCCAGCAATACGTTCTGCATAACCCGTGAGGTGCTCATCGGGCCATGGGCATGGGGCGAGGTAATACGCATCAAGGTCATGTCAGGCGTGCTCCTGCTGGTAGTCGTGCAGGGCCTTCTCCGCCGCCTCCAGTTTGGTCCGGGTCTTGTCCACACCGGTTTGCAGTGCGGCTACCAGATCGCTGCCATCTGCCCGGGCCTGTTCCAGCTTGGCGCTGGCGGTGTCGAGACGCTTGCGGGTGGTGGTCACCGCTTTTTCCAGTTTCTCTTGCTCGTTTTCTTCACCTGCTCCCGCATCGGCCTGTTGCGCCGCCTTTTTGGCTTTGGCTCGCTCAATGGCAGCCTGTATGGGGTCTTCTTCGCCACCGCCTTGTGCGGCGGCCAGTGCGCGCTCCTCCGCAGCCTTCTTGCGGGCGGCCCGTTTGGCCTCTTTTTCAATATCTTCCCGCTCCAGGCGCTCCTGGCGCGCTTCGAAGCGAACCCGGGCGTGCCCGGATTTTTCATTGTCGTGCCGCGACTGCAAAATCTCCGCTTTGGATGCACGGTAGTACTGCACCAGTGGTATATTACTGGGACAGACCCAGGAGCAGGCGCCGCACTCGATACAGTCGAACAGGTTGTGCTGTTCCAGCTTCTCGAATTCCTTGCCCTGGGCGAACCAGAACATCTGCTGGGGCAGCAGGCTGGCGGGGCAGGCTAGCGCGCACATGCCGCAGCGTATGCAGGCCTGGGCCGGCGGTGGTGAGGGTAGTTCCGTCTCGCTGGGGGCCAGCAGGCAGTTGGTGGTTTTGACGATGGGGACATCCGCCGTTGGTACCGTGAAGCCCATCATGGGCCCGCCCATGATCAGGCGCTTGTTGTTGTCCGGCCGGTAACCCGCTTTTTCCAGCAGGTAACTCATGGGCGTACCGATCATCACCTCGAAGTTTTGCGGCTGCGCAACCCCTTCACCGGTTACCGTGGTAATTCTGGAAATCAGCGGCCGCCCGTGCACTACCGCATCGTAAACGGCAACGGTGCTGCCCACATTCTGGCAAATAACACCTATATCAAGGGGCAGGCCACCACTGGGCACCTGCTTGCCGGTGAGAATCTCGATCAGTTGCTTCTCTCCGCCGGACGGGTATTTGGTGGGGAATTCGACAATCTCTAGCGCACAGCCCTGCGCCGCTGCGCGTAGTGCCGCCAGTCCCTGTGGTTTGTTGTCCTCCACCCCGATCAGGGTTTCCTCCGGCGCGATGAGCTGGCTGAGAATTTTTGTACCCTCGATAATCTGCTGCGCGCGTTCACGCATCAGGATGTCATCGGCGGTGATATAGGGTTCACACTCGGTGCCGTTGATGATCAGGGTTGTAATGCGGGTGTCCGGCTTTAACGAGAGCTTGACCGCCGTCGGGAAACCGGCGCCGCCCATGCCCGCTATTCCCGCATTGCGGATGCGGTTGATCAGGTCGGCTTTGTCCAGGTCCCGATAGTCCGCCGCGCCACTGTGTTCTATCCACTCATCCCGGCCATCACTGGCGATAACGATACATCGCGCAAGATGGCCAGAGGGGTGCGCTATGAGGCGGTCCTCAATGGCCACAATATTTCCCGATGTCGGGGCGTGCATGGGTACGCTCACGAAGCCTGCGGGCCCGGCGATCATTTGTCCCTTCAGGACGCTATCTCCGACGGCGACCACCGGCCTGGCGGGAGCGCCGATATGCTGGGACAGGGGGATGACCAGTTGCGGGGGGATGCCCGCATCGGCAATGGGTGTGCGTAGCGACTGCTGTTTATTTTCAGGCGGGTGGATACCGCCGTGGAAGCCGAAAATTTTTCTCATGCGGCCTCGTCCTGCGCGGAGACCGCAACGGCGTCGGTGGCGATGATACCAACTTGACGGGTTACCGGGTCCGGCAACTGCCAGTGCCAGCTCTGCAGGGATTCCTCCTCCTGGATCATGTCAATACAGTCCACCGGGCAGGGCTCTACACACAGGTCGCAACCGGTACATTCGCTGATGATAACGGTGTGCATCTGTTTGGCCGCGCCTAAAATGGCGTCCACCGGGCAGGCCTGTATGCACTTGGTGCAGCCGATGCATTCGGCTTCGCGGATGAAGGCGACCGTTGCTGCGGCTTTTTCTTCGCCATGTTCCTCGTCCAGGGGGATGGGTTCCATATCCAGCAGGTCCGCCAGGGCCTGTATGCCCGCCTCACCACCGGGTGGACACTTATTGATGGCTTCGCCGTTGGCGATGGCCTCGGCGTAGGGCCGACAGCCCGGGTAACCGCACTGGCCACACTGGGTCTGTGGCAGGATATCGTTGATCTGGTCCACGATGGGGTTGCCCTCGGCCTTGAAACGCACCGCGGCGAAACCCAGCAGTGCGCCGAAAACGGCGCCCATCCCCACCAGAACGAGCAGGGCAGCGAGCAAAGGGTATTGGGCGATCAATTCGAGCACTAGACCAACCCGGCAAAGCCCATAAAGGCCAGGGACATCAGGCCTGCGGTAACCATGCCGATGGCCGCACCTTTAAAGGGCGTGGGCACATCAGCCACTGTCAGGCGCTCACGCATGGCGGCAAACAACACCAGCACCAGGGAAAACCCCACGGCGGCGCCAAAACCGTAAAACAGCGATTGCAGGAAATTGTGATCCTTGTTGATATTGAGCAGGGCGACCCCGAGTACCGCGCAGTTGGTGGTGATCAGTGGCAGGTACACGCCCAATACCCGGTACAGCAGGGGGCTGCTTTTGCGCACTACCATCTCGGTAAACTGCACTACCACAGCGATTACCAGGATGAAGGCGATCGTTCTCAGGTAGCCGAGCCCCAGAGGTTGCAACAGGAAGTGGTAGGTCAGGTTGCTACAGGCCGACGCCAGGGTCAGCACAAAAGTGGTCGCCATGGACATGCCCATGGCGGTTTCCAGTTTGTTGGACACGCCCATAAACGGGCACAGTCCCAGGAACTGTACCAGTACGAAATTGTTAACCAGAATCGCACTGATCAACAAGATGGAGTAGTCTGCCAGCATGGTAGGTCTCTCGCCGCGATGCACTGTTGTGCCAGGGTGGCTATTCTATCGTTTACCGCTGTTGACGGCAGTGTGAAGAACCAAACTAATGACCATTAATCTCAGGCTGTTAGCTCTTTCCGCCGTTCCCTGAATACCTTCCATGGTATGTAACTTATCCTTGAAAAACAATAAGTTGATCGTGCTAAGCTTATAACTTACCGGGCTTATTTTACCTGCATGCCGGGTCTGGCACCGGCATGCGGCTCCAGCAAAAACAGCTCCTTGCCGCCGGGCCCCGCGGCCAGGACCATACCCTCGGAAACGCCAAAACGCATTTTACGCGGCGCCAGGTTGACCACCATTACCGTAAGTTTTCCCACCAGGTCTTCCGGCTGATAGGCGGATTTGATGCCGGCGAATACCTGTTTCTGGTCGGCCGGGGAATCTGAATCCCCCAGGCTGAGCGTCAGTCGCAGTAGTTTATCGGCCCCCTCCACATGCTCTGCCGCCACAATCTCGACAATGCGCAGGTCGATCCTGGCAAAATCCTCGAACTGAATAATATCGCCCCTGGGCTGGGTCGCTTGAGCCGCCGGCAGCGGTGCTTTGGCAGGCGGCGCCACTGCTTCTGTCTGCGCCTCGGCGCTGGCCTCGACCATCGCTGCAACGTGCTTGCTGTCGATACGGGTGAGTAGTGGTTTGAACCTGGCCAGCTCGTGATCCAGCAGGGGAGCATCGAGAGCGGACCAGTCTAGTGAGCAGTTGAGAAAGGCCTCTGCCTTTTCGGCCATGGCCGGCAGTACCGGTTTGAGGTAGGTCATCAGCACCCGGAACAGGTTTATACCCACACTGCAAACCTCGTGTACCTGTTGCCCGGTGCCTTCCTGTTTGGCCAGTACCCAGGGCTTTTTCTCGTCGATATACTGGTTGGCCCGATCCGCCAGGGCTACGATTTCCCGCATCGCCTTGTTGAATTCACGCTGCTCGTATAAAGCGGCGATAGCATCACCACCGCCAATAAAATCCTCGACCAGTTGCTGTTCAGCGCAGGTGCTGGTGAGCTTGTTGTCAAAGCCCTTGCGCAGAAAGCCGGCACAGCGACTGGCGATGTTGACAATCTTGCCTACCACATCCGAATTGACCCGCTGTACGAAATCCTCCAGGTTGAGATCGATGTCGTCCACTGACGCGTTCAACTTGGCAGCGAAATAATAGCGCAGGTATTCCGCGTCCAGGTGTTCCAGGTAGGTGCCGGCCTTGATGAAGGTGCCGCGGCTTTTGGACATTTTGGTGCCGTTTACCGTGAGAAAGCCGTGGACGTACACGGCCGTGGGTGTGCGCAGTCCGGCGCCGTACAGCACGGCGGGCCAGAACAGTCCGTGAAAGTTGATGATGTCCTTGCCGATAAAGTGGTACAGCTCGGTGTCGGTGTCGGGCTGCCAGTAGCTGTCGAAGTCGTGTCCGGTGCGGTCACAGTAGTGCTGGAAGCTGGCGATATAGCCTATTGGGGCATCCAGCCAAACGTAGAAGTATTTGCCCGGCTCGCCCGGTATTTCGAAGCCGAAGTAGGGCGCGTCACGGCTGATATCCCACTCCTGCAGTCCGGCGTCGGTCCACTCCCGTAATTTGTTGGCCACCTGGGGCTGCAGTGTGCCGGAAGCCAGCCACTCCTTGAGCATGGCCTCATACTCGGGGAGTTTGAAGAAGAAGTGGGTGGACTCTTTTTTTACCGGGATGGCTCCGGATATCGCCGATACCGGGTCGATTAACTCCGCTGGGCTGTAGGTGGCACCGCAGGCCTCGCAGTTGTCGCCGTACTGGTCTTCGGTCTTGCAGCGGGGGCAGGTGCCCTTGATAAACCGGTCGGCTAAAAATAACTGCTTTTCAGGGTCGAAGGCCTGGGTAATCGTCCGTGAAGCGATGTGGCCGTTGTCTTTGAGTCGCTGGTAGATCGATTCGCACCAGAAGCGGTTCTCTTCGGAATGGGTGCTGTAGAAATTGTCAAAACCGATCAGGAAGCCGGCACTGTCACGCTCATGCTCTTGCCTGATGCTGGCGATCTGCTGCTCAGCGGTAATGCCGAGCTTTTCTGCGGTCAGCATGATGGCGGTGCCGTGTGCGTCGTCAGCGCAGACGTAGAGACAGTCGTGGCCGCGGGATTTCTGGAAGCGCACCCAGATATCCGTCTGCACCTGCTCCAGTAAGTGGCCCAGGTGCAGCGAACCGTTGGCGTAGGGCAATGCGCTGGTTACCAGGATCTTGCGCCGTGCGTTTGCGGTCATCAATCAATGCCGTCCGTATGCTGAAAAAAGGGGCGCTACTATAGCGTTTTTGCCCGGGCTTTTCACCCGCTGCCGTAAGTACACGGCGGCATTGTTGAAAGCCCGGCATGTCCCTATACTAGCAACCCCGACAAGTGCCCGTTCCCGGGCGCCGATTCGCAAAAAAATTCATACGAGGTACATTTGCGTGAACGAGATCAAGCACATTATTGCCGTGGCTTCAGGTAAGGGTGGCGTGGGCAAGTCTACCACGGCGGTCAACCTGGCCCTGGCGCTCAAGACCATGGGCCACCAGGTCGGTCTGCTGGACGCGGATGTCTACGGCCCCAGTCAGCAGTTGATGCTGGGTGTTGCAGCTGATGTGCGCCCGCAACAGCAGGATGACCAGTACCTGCTGCCGGTCGAGGTTTATGGACTCAAAACCATGTCCATGGGTTACCTGGTGAACGACCGTACACCCATGGTGTGGCGTGGCCCAATGGCGGGCGGCGCTCTGGCGCAAATGCTGGAGCAGACCCTGTGGGGAGAGCTGGATTACCTGGTGATCGATATGCCGCCGGGCACCGGTGACATTCAGCTCACACTGTCACAGAAGGCCAACGTATCCGGTGCGGTGATTGTCACCACGCCGCAGGATATCGCCCTGGTGGATGCGCAAAAGGGCATAGAGATGTTCCGCAAGGTGGATGTGCCTATACTGGGAATCATCGAAAACATGGCGGTGCACATTTGTTCCCAGTGCGGCCACCGGGAACATATTTTTGGTGAGCATGGGGGCGAGCGCATCGCCGCGGATTACGGTGTCCCCCTGCTGGCGAGCCTGCCTCTGGCCCTGTCCATCCGGGAGCAGACTGACGCGGGTACACCCACGGTCATTGCCGAGCCCGATTCAGCGGTGACGGCTATCTATCTGGAGGCGGCTGCCGCAGTGCAGGCGGTTCTGGCGGGGCAGGGAGATGGTGTGGTACATCAGTTCCCCGAGATAAAGATTTCAGACGATTGAGAGGCCATGCGTGAGTATCAAATCAGACAAGTGGATACGCTCAATGGCGCAGGAACATGGCATGATCGAGCCCTTCGAGGCGGGACAGGTCCGTTCTGATGGTGCCAATCGCCTGATCTCCTACGGCACTTCCAGCTACGGCTACGATGTGCGTTGCTCGCGCGAGTTCAAGGTGTTCACCAATATCAACTCGGCGACAGTGGACCCCAAGCGGTTTGACGAGGGCAGCTTTGTCGATGTGGTCGATGATGTCTGTGTCATCCCCCCCAACTCTTTCGCTCTGGCCAGCACGGTGGAGTATTTTCGTATACCACGCAATGTCCTGACGATCTGCCTGGGCAAGTCCACTTACGCGCGCTGTGGCATTATTGTCAACGTGACCCCTCTTGAGCCCGAGTGGGAGGGTCATGTCACCCTGGAATTTTCCAATACCACCACGTTGCCAGCCAAGATATACGCCAACGAGGGTGTGGCCCAGATGTTGTTTTTCGAGTCAGACGAGGTCTGTGAAGTGAGTTACAAGGACCGCGGCGGGAAATACCAGGGACAGCGGGGTGTTACCCTCCCCAAGGCCTGACAACAGTACACTAGCGGGCCTGAACTGGCACACCGTCAATGCTGGCGCTGATCAGCATGATCTCCACCGGGTTGTCATCCTCGATGTGGATGCTCTTCACCATGAGATAATCCCAGGCAGGCGCCAACCACATGTCGGTTTTGCGGTCCGGGTCATCGTGCAGGCGCTCAAGGTGCAGCGTTTGGACCAGGCCCAGCGGGGTTTCCACGATCTCTTCGGCGACAACCACTACGCGATAGTCCTTGACCCGCTTGCCATCGGCTACCTGGATGGCGAACTCTTGCGCCGGTGCCGGTGCCGGGTCATTGAGTAACAGCAGGCGTAATTGCTCGTGTTGGCTCATGCGATCCAGTGTTTTGTCAGTTCCTGGCAGGTCGTACCACTGGTCTTTATACAAACTGCGAATGGAGTCGGCTCCGGGGATGAAGTGCACTTCTCTGCGGCGATTGATCAGGCCGGTTCCCTGGTAGACGTAGGATTTGGGGAGTATACGGGTACCCTCTACCTTAAATACACTCACTTCGTGAAAGCCCACGACCATAATCTTGCCGCCGTTAGTGAGGATATAGTTGCCGTCGGCCCCAGGTTTTAATTTGCGGACCAGGTCCAGCTCCAGACCTCTGGTGGTGGTTTTGTACTGGGCTGTATAGGGCCTGAGCCCGATGACTTTGTCAGGAGTAGTGGTGGCCGCGTTGCTGGCGGGCAGTAGAAGGCCGGCCAGTGTGGTGGCAGCCAGAATAAGTCGCCAGCTAGCGCAGGTCCGGTGTGTGCGCAATTCCGCTAACAGGGATTGGATTGCCATCCAGGTAAGCTCCTTGATCCGTCAACGTCAAACGCCCCTGCAGATACCATTGGGCAGCGACAGGGTAAATGACGTGTTCTTCCTCGATCACCCGTGCCGCCAGTGTCGCTGCTGTGTCGCCGGGAACAATGGGTACCCGGGCCTGAACAATGGGCGGCCCGCCATCCAGTTCCGCAGTGACAAAGTGCACCGTGACTCCGGCCTCGCTGTCGCCGGCATCCAGGGCGCGTTGGTGGGTATGTAAACCCGGGTACTTGGGCAACAAAGATGGGTGAATGTTCAACAGGCGACCGGCAAATGGGGCAATGAATACGGGGGTGAGAATACGCATAAAACCCGCCAGGATCACCAGGTCCACCTGAGTGCTGTTCAATTGCTCCACCAGGGCCTGATCAAAGTCCTCGCGACTGGAGTACGAACGGTGGTCAATGCAGCAGGTGGCGATGCCTGCCTCCGCCGCACGTTGCAGCCCGGCGGCATCCGGATTGTTGCTGATGACGAGGCCGACTTGTGCGTCCAGGTCGCCGCTGGCGCAGGCATTTATAAACACCTGCATGTTGGAGCCGCGCCCGGAGATCAATATGGCCAGACGGGCCTGCTTGCGGTGTGTCACGACAGTAGTTCAACCGTATTGTTGCCGGCGGTGACGACCCCGATCTCCCAGGCCTTGTGTCCCGTGGCGTTGAGTTGGGCCATTGCCGCGGCTTTGTCCTCTTGCGCCACACACACAACCATGCCAACGCCGCAGTTGAAGGTGCGATACATCTCCTGGATCTCGACGTTGCCCTGGTCTTGAAGCCACTGGAATACCTGAGGCCATTGCCAGCTGTGCGTATCGATCTTGGCATTGCAGTTCCCGGGCAGGACGCGGGGCAGATTCTCCAGCAGGCCGCCCCCGGTAATGTGGGACAGGGCTTTTACCGGCACTTTCTTAAAGAGCTCCAGCAGAGCTTTCACGTAGATGGTGGTCGGGGTCAGCAGCGCCTGCCCCAGCGTGGTCTCGCCCAGTGACTGGTGCAGTTCGGCGGCATTGACTTCGAGGATTTTACGGATCAGGGAGTAACCGTTGGAGTGTGGTCCGCTGCTGGCGATACCCAGCAGTGCATCTCCCTGGCACACGCTGCTGCCGTCGATAATTTCCGATTTTTCCACCACCCCGACACAAAATCCGGCCAGGTCGTAATCGTCACCTTCATACATGCCGGGCATTTCGGCGGTTTCGCCACCGACCAGGGCGCAGCCGGCCAGTTCACAACCCCGGCCGATACCTTCTACCACATCTGCAGCGGTATCCACGTTGAGAACGCCGGTGGCGTAGTAGTCGAGAAAGAACAGGGGCTCTGCTCCCGCGACCACCAGGTCATTGACACACATGGCCACCAGATCGATGCCGATGGTGTCGTGAATACCTAAATCCATGGCCAGGCAAAGTTTGGTGCCCACCCCATCGGTGCCGGAAACGAGTACGGGCTGGCGGTAGCCGGCGGGAATTTCACAGAGGGCGCCGAAGCCCCCCAGTCCACTGAGGACCTCGGCGCGTGCGGTGCGCTTCGAGACCCCTTTGATACGCTCGACCAGCGCATTTCCCGCGTCAATGTTGACGCCCGCATCCTTGTAGCTCAGGGAGGGTTGCCCGTTGTCATCATTCATGGGGTTCGCAATCCAGTGAAAGGTTGGGAGGTTTAACCTGGAAGCCACAATCGTGATCCGACTGCGGCTTCCAGGTTCCGGGCAGGTATTTTAGCCTGTGTATTGTGACAACGCACTCTCGAATTGGCGTTTCAGCAATCGTTGCAGGCAAAGGCGCCATTTTTGGGCCGGGGGCGGTTAGTACTGCTACAATGCGCACTTTCCTGACCGGTCTGGAGGGTGGTGTGTTAAAGGTAGTCTCGCAGGTGCTGTGGCCATTGCTGCTGGTGCTCATCACAACGTTCGCCCGGGCGGATATCGTGCGGGACCTTTATGCGGCGCAGGTGCCAGTGGCGGACCAGAGTTCCCGGGCGCTTGCCAGGGCCTCCCGGGAGGCCCTGGCCGAGGTGCTGGTAAAGGTGTCCGGCAGCGTGGAAGTACTGCAGTATCCCGCTGTTGCGGCCGCTCTTGGCAAGGCCAGGAGTCACGTGCAGCAGTATGCCTACAGTCGGGATGAGAGCGTGCCCCCGAAACTCTCGGTGCGCCTGGAATTTGACGGTTCATTCGTGACGCGGTTGGTGACAGAGGCGGGTGCGCCACTGTGGACGGCCAATCGCCCGCCGGTGTTGGTGTGGGTGGTGGTCGAGGATGCCAGTGGGCGTTATTTCGTCAACTGGGACACAGCGCCAGATCTGACGCGGCAGCTACTGGCGGAATTTGCCCGGCGCGGTGTTCCAGTGCAATTGCCTCTGTTTGATCTGGCCGATTCAGCGGCGATTTCCCCGGAGGAGGTCTGGCGCCTTCATGGTCCCGCCCTGCAGGCGGCATCGGCCCGTTATGACGTGCAAAACATACTGTCCGGGCGTCTGGCAGCCCTGTCTGTGGGTAATTCGGTTGGTGACTGGAGCTATTTTTACTCCGGCGACCGTATTGATCGCTCTGTCACCGCTCCCGACGCAGGTGCGTTTTTGCGCGAGGGGGTATCCATCGTGGCTGAGGAAATGTCTGCGCGTTATGCGGTGGTCGCCTCGGGAACCGATGAGAGTAGCGTGAGTATGTCGGTGGTGGGTGTATTCAGTTATGCCGACTATGCCGGCATTGTCGCCTGGCTGGAGGGCCTGGAGTTGATCGAGCATGCCAATATAGAGCGCATACAGGGAGACCGGATCGAGCTGCGTTTGTATGCGCAGGCGGACGCGGACCAACTGGCGGCCATCATCGAACTCAATGAGCGATTGGTGTCGCTGCCACCAACCGCCGCCAACAGCCAGTTGAGTTACCAGTGGCAGTAGATTCTCCAGAGCGGCGAGTGGGTTTAAGTGGTTCCCGACAACACCAGCTAACCCTGGAAGTGCAGCTGCGCGACGATGCAACGCTGCAGAACTTTTTGGCGGTGCCGGCAGTACAGCCACTGGTCAGCGCCTTGCAGGGGCAACTGACGCCTGACGGTGAAACCATGATCTTCCTGTATGGGGCCGCCGGCTGCGGGAAATCCCACCTGCTGCAAGCCGGCTGTCATCTGGGGGGCAACCGGGCGCTGTATCTGCCCCTGGCCGACCTGGGTCATTACGCTCCGGACGAGGTGCTGCAGGGGGTGGAAGCCCTGGATCTGGTCTGCCTCGATGATTTGCACTGCGTCGTGGGAGATGAGCGATGGGAGTTGGCGTTGTTTAACCTGTATAACCGCGCGCTACAGGCCAATTGTAAGCTGTTGGTGGCCGCTGACGCCGCGCCCCGGGCTCTGGCGGTGGATCTGGCGGACCTGCGCTCGCGCCTGTCCTGGGGTATCGTCTATCAACTGGCGCAGGTCGATGACGAGGAGAAGGCCGCTATTTTGCGCTTTCGGGCTTCGCGCAGGGGTCTGCTGCTGCCTGCGGATGTGGCTCGCTATATTGTCAATCGCGCGCCGCGGGCCATGCAGCCATTGCTGGATCTGCTGGACGTGCTGGACCAGACTTCGCTTGCGCAGCAGCGCGCCCTGTCTATTCCCTTCGTCAAACAGGCGCTGGACTGGTGATGGCGTTCACTCCAACCGGAAGTCGTCCGCATCCGCCTGGCAGGGGAATCCCGCGCGATAGTTGTGCAGGGCGGTACCGTCCAGAATCACCCGGGCGGCACCTTTTTCATTTTCCATGTCCAGCAATAGCTCTCCGTCCCCCGCAATAGCCAGACTGTCTCCACTGTAGTCCAGCCCCGTGGCGTCCTCTCCGATACGATTGACCCCCACCACACAGGCCTGGTTTTCGATCGCCCGGGCGATCAGCAACTGACGCCAGTGCAGGCGGCGCACGGCCGGCCAGTTGGCCACGTAGAGCATCAGGTCGTAATCGTCCCGGTTGCGACTGAATACAGGGAAGCGCAGGTCGTAGCAGACCTGCAGGTTGATACGCCAATCACGCCAACTGACAATCACCCGCTCGCTGCCGCTCTGGTAACGCCGATGTTCGCCGGCCATACGGAACAGGTGCCGCTTGTCGTAGTGCTGCACACCATCCGGTGTGGCGAACAACATACGGTTGTAGACACCGCCGTTGTCATGCACCGCGATGCTGCCGGTGACAGCGCAGTCCTTATCCTGCGCGATATCCAGCAGCCACTGCTGCGTGGCGCCGCCGGGCTCTTCGGCGTTGGCCAGGGCATTCATTGAAAAACCCGTGGTGAACATTTCCGGGAGCACTATCAGGTCGGTACCTGTGTCTGTGTTTGTATTTGCGCCCAGCTGGTCAATCAGGGCCCCGATCTGGCGCCTGTTGTCCGCAGGTTTTTCCCAGGCCAGTTCGCACTGGATCAGGGTGACATTTAAATTGTGCATAGTATGTCCGCGGCCTCCAGTAAGACATCATCGCTTTTGGCAAAACAAAAGCGCAGATAGCACTGCGCGGGGGGCGTCTGGTAAAAAACGGAAACGGGAATGGAGGCAAGGCCGTATTGCCGGGTCCAATCCTCGGCCAGCCGGGTGTCGGGTGTATCGACGATCGCACTGTAGTCCAGTAACTGGAAGTAGGTGCCGGCACTGGGGGTGAAGCTGAACCTCGAATTTTTCAGGGCCCGACAGAACAGATCTGCGTGGGATAAAGTGCTGCCACTGGGGTTGTGCGGTGAGTTGACTATGATGAGGCGGGTGCGGCTGGTGATAGCCGACTCTACCCGCTCCCAGTCGATGGCAAATGTGTGTTCGGTGAGCGGGATGTGGACAGCACGGCCCCCGGCCAGCTCGATCGATGGTTCGTAGCTGTCGTAACAGGGGTCGAATACAATGACCTCGTCGCCAGGATTAACGGAGGCCATGACTGCGCAGAAGATCCCCTCTGTGGCGCCAGGTACCACGGTTATTTCACTGTCCGGATCGCAGTTGATCCCCATGTGCAGTGCCGCCTGGGCTACAATCTGCTCGCGCAACGGCAGCACCCCGGCCATGGGGGCGTATTGGTTGTGCCCGGCCATAACATGCCTGGCCATGGCATCCAGCAGGGGCGCCGGCGCATCGAAGTCGGGGAAGCCCTGGGACAGGTTCAGGGCGTTGCACTCGGCTGCCAATGCGGACATGCGGGTAAAAATGGTAGTGCCCACCCGGGGCAGCTTACTTTCAAGCAGTGCCAACACCGCCTCCCGGACATACTGTCTCACCAGTGCACTGGAAAATGCCAGCCACCACCGCGCCGGTGGTTATCGCTACTTTCATTACTTTATCCTTTACCAGCAGCGCTTTTGTCCGCGCAGTCGGAGTAAATATCTGATCGCTGCAGATTCCGCGATTTCGGCAATGGCGTCAAGCCTGTAGCGCCTGCGCGGGCACAATTATTCAGTCTCTGTCTGCAGCGTCGCGCCGTTGGGAAGCAAGCCCCGACAGCCGACACTCCCCCGGTAGTGATTCCCTAAATGGGGGACAATCAGGGTGTCGGTGTTGTGGGTCGGTTGTGATACGATTCGGGACATTCCGGAAACCCGGATAATGATACTGTGAGGAGAAATCGTTATGAGTATGAGCAAGAAACTGGGCGCTGAGTTTCTCGGCACTTTCTGGCTGGTTCTGGGTGGCTGCGGTAGTGCGGTGCTGGCTGCGGCATTTCCCGAGTTGGGTATCGGCTTTGTGGGGGTCGCTCTGGCGTTTGGTCTTACTGTCCTGACCATGGCTTTCGCCATCGGCCATATTTCCGGCTGTCATCTCAATCCAGCGGTGTCGGTGGGCCTGGTGGTCGGCGGACGCTTTTCATCCGGGGAACTACTACCCTACGTTGTCGCCCAGGTACTGGGTGGCCTGGCCGGTGCGGCGGTCCTCTATGTGATTGCCAGTGGTCAGGCCGGTTTCGAAACGGCCGGGTTTGCCTCCAACGGCTATGGTGAGCATTCTCCCGGCGGCTACAACCTGACCTCCGCACTGGTCACCGAAGTGGTGATGACCTTCATGTTTCTGATTATTATCCTGGGCGCCACCGACGAGCGCGCCCCGGCGGGGCTGGCTCCGATAGCCATTGGCCTGGGCCTGACCCTGATCCACCTGATCAGCATCCCGGTTACCAACACCTCGGTCAACCCGGCGCGCAGCACCGGTGTAGCCCTGTTTGAGGGCGGCTGGGCGATTTCCCAACTGTGGCTGTTCTGGGTGGCGCCAATTGTCGGTGCGGCCCTGGCCGGCGTGGTTTACAAATGGCTGGGTAGCGAGGATTGACCTGACCCCTACTGTCCCTACGGCTTTTTTTTCATCAGGGGTGCAAAGCCGTCATTTGCGGGCTGTGGTTTGCCGCGGTTTTTCTGGTTACGCCGCCGTGTCTTGCTCTTGTCCGGCGCGGACTTGCTGCGTTTTTTCTTTGAGCCGGCCGCCTTGCCTGAGGATTTCAGCTTTTTTGGTCCGTTATACTTTGCCTTGAGCCCGGGCAGACTGCGCCGCTCAAAATTCAGGTTAAGGTAGCGCTCGATACTGACCGTCTGGTTCCACTGCGCAGCAGTGGCAAAGGATACCGCGAGGCCCTCAGCGCCGGCCCGCCCGGTGCGTCCGGTGCGATGCAGGTAGTCATCACCGCTGTGGGGGATGTCGTAGTTGACCACCAGGTCGATATCCTTGACATCCAGGCCGCGGGCGGCCACGTCGCTGGCGCAGACGATATCCACCTTGCCGTCACTGAACTGGGTCATGACGTGCTTGCGCTCCTCGGTGCTCATCTCCCCCTGCAGGGTGCCGCAGCGCAGTTTGTGATAGTTGAGCAGACCAGCCAGTCGCACGGCCGTCGCACGCTTGTTGCCGAATACCAGGGCGCGGCGGAACCCCCCTTGTTGCAGCAGAGCGACCAGCAGCTTGTCTTTATGCTCCTGGCTATCTGCCAGTATAAGCTGGTGAAAGATACTGCTATGGGGTTGGCGCACCTGGCCAATGGCGATCTTTTGCGGAGACTGTAACAGGGATCTGGCGACCGCTCCCAGCCCCTTGTGTTTCAATGTGGCGGATAGCATCAACACCTGCCGCCTGGTGCCACAGTAGCCGGCGATTTTCATTACGTCCTCGCGGAACCCCATATCCAGCATGCGGTCGGCTTCGTCCAATACCAGGGCCTGCAGTGAGGCCAGATCGGCGCTGCCTTTTTCGCAGTGCTCCAGCATGCGCCCGGGGGTGGCTATGATGATTTCCGGATTTTTGCGCAGCAGGGCTTTCTGGTACTTGAAGTCGGCTCCGCCGGTAATGGCCTGGGCATCAACGGGCGATTTCCCAAGCAGCGGGCGGCAGTGTTTCAGTACCTGCCTGGCCAGTTCCCGGGTGGGCACCAGGATTAATACCAAAGTGCCGGCGTGCCGGTTGGTTGGTGTGCTCAGGATGTGCTGAATCAGGGGGATGAGGTAGGCAAGTGTCTTGCCGCTGCCGGTCTCGGCGCTGACACGCAGATCTTTACCGGTCAGCACTGCGGGGACGACTTTGCGCTGTACCTCCGTCGCATCCGTGAACCCCATCTCGTCGAGGCTCAGTTGCAGGCGGCGGTCGAGTTGCAGTTCTTCGAACACGTGCTGACACTCCAGTTATCGGGTTTGGTGTTGTGGCGTGTCTCATTTTAACTGAAACTGGCGATAATGTGTGTGCGTCCCGCCGCTGGCAGGTACCCGGCTGGATCATATTTTGCGTGACGGCGTGCTGCAGGTAGGGTATCGCCCCAATAACCTGGCCTGTAGCTTCCTTACCCAGCGCGGCGAGTTGGTGGGCTTCGATGTGGAAATGGCTCACATCCTGGCGGAAGACCTGGGTGTGGAGCTGGAATTTGTGCCCTTTGAGTTCGACTCCCTGGGCCGCATGCTGCAGTCGGGACAAATGGATATGGCCATGTCCTGCATAGCCAGCCTGCCCGACCGCTATGCCTATGCCCTGATGCTTTCCGCCGAAGAGGGCTCCGCCTACAGTTATCGCTATCCACGCTACACGGTCGCCAGGGTCCGCAGTGGTGGTATTCGCCTGCCGGCCGCCTATGCGATTCCCAAGGGTGATGTGGAGATGATGGAATTTGTCAGCAACTGGATTGAGCTGAAGCGTAAAGATGGGACTATTGATTCTCTCTATGAGTACTGGATGCTCGGTGGTGCCTCCCGATCGCAGGAGCCGCGCTGGTCGATTATTCGCAATGTACTGGGTTGGGTCGATTAAGCAGATAGTTGGCTATTGCCGAAGTGGAAGGCGACCCAGGCAGTATCGCAAAGTGGCTCTGGCAGTATCTGACCTGCTTCGGTTACAATTGAAGTCGTTGAACGGGGAGGTCCTCAAGCGTGAGCTGTCCGACTATCTGCACCCGGTGCAGATCGAGGCAATCTTGGCGCGCCGCGACCTCATTCTGAAAGAGGCGGTGGGAACATCCCAATAAACTCACTTGATAAGTCCGCCTGGTAGGCCAGTTCGACAGGGAGCAATGCAAATGGTACGAGCGATCCGAATACACGAGACCGGTGGCCCCGACGTAATGCTGCTGGAAGATGTCGAACTCGAGCAACCCGGTCCCGGAATGGTGACCGTTGCGAATCGGGCGATAGGCCTCAATTACATCGACACCTATCATCGCCGTGGCATGTACCCGTTGCCATTGCCCACCGGGATTGGACTGGAAGGGGCGGGTGTGGTGGAGGCGGTCGGTGCAGGGACGAATCTGGCCGTGGGAGACCGGGTGGCGTACTGTTCTGCGGGGTTTGGCGCCTATGCCGAGGCCCTGAACGTGCCAGCCGATCGCCTGGTGAAAATTCCTGAGGGAATTGATTTCGAACAGGCTGCGGCCGCGTTACTCAAGGGGCAGACCGCCGAGTACCTGTTGCAGCGCACCTATCCACTACAGTCCGGGGAGACTTGCCTGTTCCATGCGGCGGCGGGTGGCGTCGGGCTTATCTTCGGGCAGTGGGCCAGTAGTATTGGCGCCAATGTGATCGGCACTGTGGGGTCACCGGAAAAAGCCGAGTTGGCCAGGGCTCATGGTTATCATCATGTGATCAACTACCGCACGGACGATGTAGTGGCGCGCGTGCTGGAAATCACCGGCGGGGAGAAACTGCCGGTGGTATTCGATGGTGTCGGCAAGGACACCTTTGACATGTCGCTGGATTGCCTGCGGCCCAGGGGGTTGATGGTGAGTTTTGGTGCCGCATCAGGGCCTCCCGAGCCCTTGAATTTGCAGGTGTTGGCGAGCAAAGGCTCTTTGTTTATTACACGGCCCACTATGTTCACCTATACGGCCAGCACTGAGGAGTTGCGCCAGTCTTCACAAGACCTGTTCGCTCGTATTCTCAGTGGTGATGTGCGCATCAAGATTAACCAGCGTTACGCTTTGGCCGATATTCAGCAGGCGCACACCGACATTGAGAACCGTAAGACCACGGGGTCCACGGTAATCCTGCCCTGAACGCCGGACATATCAGCATTGGGGAAATACCGCCAATGGTCAAACCACTCGTGCTGAGCGGCGAAGGCGTGCGGCTGGAACCCCTGTCACAGGGTCACGCCCAGGGTCTGTACAACCGTGGTCGAGTCGCCGCGGACTGGATTTATTTGCCAAGATCCTGTTTTATCGACCTGGCCGATACCCGGCAATGGATAGACGAGGCGCTGGAGGATTCCGCGCAGTTGGTTTTCGCCATTGTGGAGTCAGGCAAGGACAAAGTCGTGGGCAGTACCCGCTACCTGCATGTCTGCCCGGAGCACCGCTCCCTGGAGATCGGTTGGACCTGGCTGGGCCAGGAGTGGCAGCGTACTGGTGTCAATACGCAGGTGAAACTGTTGCTGCTGTCCCACGCTTTTGAGCGTCTGGGTTGTGTCAGGGTGGAATTCAAGGCCGACGAGCGCAACGCCCGCTCCCAGCGCGCCCTGGAGCGGATGGGCGCTACGCGGGAGGGTGTGTTGCGCAATCACATGATCGTGCAGGGTGATTACGTGCGCGATTCGGTCTACTTCAGCGTCATCGATCAGGACTGGCCGCAGGTGAAGAGGCGCCTGCTACTACTCACAGAGCGCAGCTGATATACCCCGGGATTTGCGCGATTTACCCGCACAGTGCATGCCCACCCTGAGCGAGGTGGATAGCCTTATTCTTTAAGGCCGGCCGGTGGTACTACCATCACGCGTTATTAACTGACGGTAGCCTGTACCATTTCGTTGTCGGAGAAGCTTTCCGCGAACAAGGGGGAACTGAGGTAGCGTTCACCCGAGTCGGGCAGGATAGCGACGATCATCTTGCCCCGGTGCTCTTCCTGCTGTGATACCCGGTGGGCGATCGCCATGGCGGCACCGCAGGACACTCCCGCCAGGATTCCCTCCTGCTGCATTAGCTTGTGGGCCCAGGCCATCGCGTCCTCACTGGAGACCTGCTCTACCGCGTCCACCATGGACAGGTCCAGGTTGGCGGGGACAAAGCCGGCACCGATGCCCTGAATCTTGTGCGGGGCGTGGCTGGGCTCCCCACCCGCTTTTGCGGCGGTGATCATGGTGGTGGAGTCGGGCTCCACTGCGACCACGTGTACGGGCTTGCCCCGTGTCTGTTTCAGGTATCTGGCAATACCGGTGAGGGTACCGCCAGTGCCGACCCCCGACACCAGGATGTCGACCTGGCCATCAGTGTCATCCCAGATTTCCGGGCCGGTCGTTTGTTCATGGATGGCGGGATTGGCTGGATTTTCGAACTGGTGTGGCCCCCAGTGCTTGCCTGGATCCGAGGCGATGATATCCTCCGCCGCCTGGATGGCCGCAGGAATTCCCCTGGCACCATCGGTGAGGATGATTTGTGCCCCCAGGGCCTTCATCAGCATGCGCCGTTCCAGACTCATAGTATTGGGCATGGTCAGGATACATCCGTAGCCCCTGGCTGCGGCGACGAAGGCCAGGGCGATACCGGTATTGCCGCTGGTGGGTTCGACGATGGTCATACCGGGCTTGAGGCTGCCATCGCGCTCCGCCGTCATGACCATGTTGTAGCCGATGCGGCATTTGACGGACATGGCGGGGTTGCGACTCTCCACTTTGACGTAAATGTTGCCGTCACTGATGTGGTTGATCTTGACCAGGGGTGTACCCCCGATGGTCTGTGCGTTGTCCTGGTAGAGTATGCTCATGCTCGATTCCTTATCGTTATCCCGGCTCCCGGGCCAGACAAGACTAGTACCCCTTTGTATTCCTGTCCATTATTCAATTACGTGGATGGTCGCGGGGCGAGGTGCAGCTTTTCAGTTTTTTTTTGGATTTGTTGGAACCTTTGGTGTAGCACGCAGTCTCATTTATCAGTGACGGTGTCGCCACGTTTGTGGTGGGAGGTTTGGGCACTGTCATTCTGGATTCTGTCCAGGTCTCATACCCCACTTAAGAGAGGCTCTATCTCTGTATACCGACCCCATGGGTCGGTTTTTTTTGTCTGTGTTCGTCACGCCAGGAAACTTGCTATCGCGGGCAGTGCCTTGCGCCTCCAGTCAGTCATCGGGCGGGCGCCGCCGCGGCCTGCCCGGTGGCCAGTGCCAGGGATTCCAGCGTTTGTGGGCCGATCAGGGTAGCGCTGAGATGACCACCGGGGTCCAGGATCAATGTCGTCGGTAATACTACGGGTCTGGGAGCCCCGAGTTGTCTGGCCGGATCATCGGGCAGCGTGGCAAATGCGATGCCCAGTTTCTCCAGTTGCTGCTCAAGCTCCTGCCCGGTGGCGCCGTCGTAGTTTACTCCCAGTACGGTAACCTGCCGGTATTGCCGGTTGAGATTATTCAGTTCAGGAATTTCCTTGATGCAGGGTTTACACCACTGTGCCCAATAGTTGATCACAACCCACTGGCCGTGCAACTGCTCGAGATTCATTGAATCCGACGCTCCACTGCCTCCACCACAGGCAGTGAGCGCCAGTGTCAACGCCAGGCAGGCAAGGTATTTCACTGGGAAAACAACTCGACCAGGTTGGTGTCCAGTATTTTCCGCTGATCTGTGCGTTGATCACGCAGCAGACGGTAGGCGTCTCCCTGCCAGTCCATGTACGCCGCGATATCTTCCTTGTCCAGGGGCTGTTCGTCATTGACCCATTCTTTGAGCTGCCAGAACTTGATTGTGTGCAGGTCACGGCTCAGCAGGTAGTGCCCTTTGTCGTTCTGGGTAATCACTTTCTTTTGTATAAATACGTCGCGCACTTCTCGCCAGGTTTCACTGTCGAGTCCCCTGATCACCGAGTGCCTGTTGTTGAGCAGTTCGATTTCCCGCACGGTTTTACCTGATTTCTGTTTTTGCCAGAACAGGAAGAGCACATCGAGGGCCTTTAACACCGTAGGGCGATTGGCCTGCTCGGTACTCTGGTAGGCCGACAGGCTGTGCACCAGTATTCCTCCCATTAATACGATGATCCAGGATACGAAAATCCACAGCAGGAACAGGGGCACGACAGCAAAAGCACCGTAAATGAAGGTGAAGCTGGAGCCCACCATCAAATCGGTGAATATCGAGCGGGCGATATGAAAGGCCAGCGCCGTGACGAAACCGCCGATGAGGGCATGTTTGAACGGTACGCGGCAATTGGGAACGGCAGCGTAGAGCAGGCTGAAACCGGCTGTGCTGAGTAGCAGGGGAGTTGACTTCAGCAGAAAAACCTTGGCCCCGATGATGTCGAATTCGTCCAGTACGTTGGCGAATGAAGAAAGATAGGTGCTAATACCCAACGCCAGGCCTATGGTTATAGGCGCCAGGGTCAATATTGCCCAGTACAGCACGAAACTGGATACCGCGCCGCGGTTTTCCCTGGCTCGCCAGATCATATTGAAGGCTTTCTCGATGTTGCGCAGCATCAGCACCGCGGTCACCAGCAGGAAGATGATGCCGGGCCCGGTCAGGTTCTTGGCCTGGCGGGAAAAATCGTCGAGGTAGTCCTGAATCTCCAGGCTGCTGGCGGGCATCAGGTGTTCAAACAGGAAATCCTGTATCTGGGATTCCACACCCTGGAAGGTCGGTATGGCTGAAGCCATGGTGTACAGCACCGTTAGCAGGGGCACCAGGGCGAACAGACTCATGTAAGTCAGCGCCGCCGCATTTTCCGAGCAGCGATCTGCCGAGAAACGGAAAAATAGATAGCGAGTGCGCCGCCAGAACTCGCGCAATTTGGTTGTGACGAAATCCATAAGCGCATTATGGCACGATTGCCAGGGAGCGGGTCAGGTCTGAGTAATACTGATTTAGGGTGAAAGTGCGCACGTCCCGCTGCTTGCGGGAGGTTTTTTGCCTTGTTCAGTTGGAACCCCACGCCTTTACAAGGCAAAAAATCCCCGCAAGCAGCTACCTACGCGCCGTGCAGCGGGACCCGTACTACACTAGCATTACTTAAGTATGTGCCATCAAGACCTACCCATTTGATTTGCTATACTGCGCCGCTGATTCATATCGCCTTTCGGAGTAGACCATGAGTGACGTTACCATTTACCACAACCCGCGCTGTTCCAAGTCGCGCACTACCCTGGCCTTATTGGAGGAAAATGGCGTGAACCCCGATGTGGTTCTATATCTGGAGACCGCGCCCAGTGCGCAGGATATCTCGGGTCTGCTGGTCAAACTGAACATGACCGCCGGGCAGTTGGTGCGCAGTGGGGAGGATGTTTACAAAGAATGCGGGCTGAATAAGGGTTCCAGCGATGCGCTGGTGCTGGCGGCTATGGCCGAACACCCCAAGCTGATTGAGCGCCCCATTGTGGTCATGGGTGACAGAGCGGTTCTTGGTCGCCCGCCGGAAAACGTGCTGGCGTTGATCGGTTGATGGAGCAAGCCTACATCCTGGTCCTGTACTATTCGCGCGGTGGCGCCACGGCGACGATGGCACAGCAGATAGCTCGCGGGGTGGAACTTGTGCCCGATATGTCGGCCCGGTTGCGGACGGTGCCTCCTGTCTCTGCCAACTGTGAGCAGACCGAAGAGGATATTCCCAGCGTCGGGCCCCTGTATTGTGAGCTGGAAGATCTGCGTAATTGTGCGGGTCTGGTGATGGGCAGTCCCACCCGGTTCGGCAATATGGCAGCGCCTCTCAAGTACTTTCTGGACCAGACCTCCTCCCTGTGGCTTAGTGGTGCCATGATCGACAAGCCGGCGGCGGTTTTCACCTCTACCTCGAGCATGCACGGTGGCCAGGAATCGACCTTGCTGACTATGTTGTTGCCGCTGTTACATCACGGCATGCTTATTGCGGGTCTACCTTACAGTGAGTCGGGGCTGATGAGCACGGCATCGGGGGGTACACCTTATGGCGCCTCTCATTGGGCGGGGAGTGACAACAGTCGGCCAGTGGACGAGACAGAGGCTTCCCTGTGTCGGGCGCTGGGCAAGCGGGTGGCGCGCCTGGCCGGTGGTGACCGCCGGTGAGGGCAGGCTTGAGTGCCGGGGCATACCTGCTGACCTGGTTGAGCTGGACGGTATTGCTGTTGCAGCAGCTGGTCGACGCCTGGGTGCATCAGGCGCCGTGGATTATCTGGCTGGGCAAATTGCTGCCCCTGGTGCTGTTCCTGCCTGGTATGCTCAAGGATAATTTGCGTAGTTTTATCTGGCTGTGCTTTGTCTGCCTGTTGTATTTTATCGCTCTGGTGGAGCGGTTGTTTGCCCAGCCTGACAGCTGGTTGGCTATCACTGGTACTGTGGCGGTTGTGGTACTGTTTACCGCGGCCATGTTTTATGTGCGCTGGCGAGCCCGAGAGCTGCGCGCGATTGACGAGCGTTAAGCCGACGCCGGAGAATAACTATGAGTAAACCCTCCCTGCCGCGCCGGGTGTTTTCTGCAATCTGGAACGGTTTAACCCGCATCAGGCTGGCTCTTTCCAACATCTTCTTCCTGCTGATGATCGCCGTCATTTACTTTGTTTACATTGGGGGTACGCCCGAGCCTTTACCCGAACGCGCGGCGTTACTGCTCAATCTTGCGGGCTCTGTGGTTGACCAGAAATCGCAGGTTGAACCTCTGCAGGCACTGTTGGGTAAGCCTTCCCCCTCGGACCACGAGGTGTTGTTGCACGATGTCATTGAGGCTATCGATTACGCCAGGGACGATCCCCGGATAAACTCGCTGGTGATGGAGTTGGATGATCTCATGCATATAGGCATCAGCAAGACCCAGGAGATTGTGGTGGCACTGGAGTCTTTTCGCGAGAGTGGCAAACCGATTGTCGCGGTGGGGGATTATTTCACCCAGGATCAGTATTTGCTGGCCAGTCATGCGGATTCGGTGATTGTACACCCGCTGGGAGGTGTCGCCCTGGAGGGCTACAGCAGCTATCGCAATTATTTTCGGGAGGCGCTGGAAAAGATTTCCGTGAACGTGCATGTATTTCGGGTCGGCGAGCATAAATCGGCAATGGAGCCGGTCACGCGCGACGACATGTCCCCGGGGGAGAAGGAGCTGACCGGGCGCTGGTTACAGGTGCTCTGGGACCAGTACACCTCTATTGTAGAGGCGCGGCGCGAACTGTCTCCCGGAGCGATTGATGGCTACGTGAACAACTTCGCCCAGCGCCTGGCGGAGCAGGGCGGTGATTCTGCCCGGACGGCCCTGCAGGCCGGATTAGTGGATAAGCTGCTCAGTCGCAGTGAGGCCAATGACTACCTCAGTGAACTGGTGGGTGCCAGCGACGAAGACGGTTTGTATGAGGCGATCACGTTTGAGCGCTATGTTTCACGCAAGCGGCCTGTATCGTTGACCGGCGTGAAAGGCGACCGCGTTGCGGTCATTACCGCGCAGGGCAATATGCTGCCCGGAGAGCAGGCTCCCGGCACGATTGGAGGCGACTCTCTGGCACACCTGATTCGCGACACGGCAGAGCGGGATGGCGTGAAGGCGATTGTATTGCGGATAAACAGCGGCGGCGGCAGCATGTTCGCCTCGGAAATCATTCGCCAGCAGATGCTCCACGCCAGGGCGATGGGCATACCGGTGGTGGTATCCATGGGCGCTGTTGCCGCCTCCGGGGGCTACTATATTGCCGCCGAAGCGGATGAGATCTGGGCGACTCCCTCCACCATTACCGGCAGTATTGGGGTATTTGCCGCCTTCCCCACCTTCGAGCTATTGCTGCAGCGTTTGGGTATTTCCACTGACGGGGTGGGTACCACAGCGCTGGCAGGTTCCCTGCGGCTGGATCGTCCTCTCAACCCTGAGTTGGTGGTGGCCATCAATAACGGAGTGCAGTTCGCTTACAACAGTTTTGTGCAGATTGTAGCCGATGGCCGGGATATGAGCCTGGATGAGGTGGACCCCCTGGCGCAGGGCCGGGTATGGAGTGCCCCCGATGCGCTAAAGGTCGGTCTGGTCGATGGCCTGGGCAGCCTGGATGACGCCATTGCCGCAGCCGCTGCGCGGGCCGGGATGGAGGATTACAAGGTCGATTACGTGGAACTGCCGCGCTCACCCAGGGATATCTTGATGCAGCAGCTGGCGGACAGGGTAGGCAGCCTGGGTGTATGGACTCAATCCACAGCCGGCGCCACCCTGTCAGCATTGTTGCAACCGGTGGCACGGGCCGCCGGGGAAATAGCCGGCCTGCAGGACCCCAAGCACATTTACCTGCGTTGTGTCGCCTGCGGGATTATCCCCTAGGCATTATCGCCTTTCTTCAGCGGGCCTCCGTGCGCGAACCATGACGCCCTGCTGCGGCGGCCATGATATCGTAGGCTTTCTGGTAGATTGCGGTCACCGGGGTATGGTTGTCTGACTCCTGGCGCCTGGAAATCATGGTCATGGGGAACAGGTACTCATCACTCTGCTTATAGCGCAGGGCGCGACTACGCCCCATCCTGTCTTCATAAATCACCCAGTGCAAGCCCAGATCAGCGGCCAGCAGGTCGCCCATGATGACGCCCATGGCCTGCAATTCCCGGGTCTGGTCCGGGCGCACCAGGCGTTTGTCCAGCAATGCCTGCAGCAGCGCCAGATCGTTATCCCTGTCGCCGTTGAACGGGCGGCCGAAGTTTCTCGTGGCCAGGTCGTCCAGGGTGGCACGTTGTTGCGCCATATACTGCAGGTCCGTATTGGACAGTTCCCCGATGCGCACATTATCCTGACCCAGAGCGCCCGGGGTGGTCCACAGAGCCCACAGTGCCAGTGTCAGGCCGAAAATCTTTCGGTATGTCATGATAATGGTCTCCAGTATTACCATCGCCGGCAGGCTTGCGTGCTTGATTTTAGCCCAATTTGGTTGTTATCCGGCTGTTGTCATGGATAATGGCGGACTTCCCCTGGGGTAAGTAGGCGGTGGACCCGCGCCCAATTGATTTTTTTCGGAGATTACACATGATTACCGGCAGTATTGTCGCCCTGGTTACCCCCATGCACGCCGATGGCAGTGTCGACTGGGCTGGCCTGGAACGCCTCCTTGATCTGCACCTGGAGGCGGGTACCGCCGCCATCGTGGCGGTGGGTACGACAGGCGAGAGCGCTACTCTCAGCGTTCCTGAACATTGTGAGGTTATCAAACATTGCGTGGCGCATGTCGCTGGCCGTATACCGGTGGTGGCAGGTACGGGCTCCAACTCCACCGCGGAGGCCATAGAACTCACCCGGGCGGCTGCCGCAGCGGGAGCGAATGCCTGTCTGTTGGTGACGCCTTATTACAATCGGCCCACCCAGCGCGGCTTGTATGAACATTTCAAGGCCATTGCCGAGGCGGTCGCAATTCCCCAGATTCTCTACAATGTACCCGGCCGTACCAGCGTGGATATGAGCAACGACACAGTGCTGCGACTGGCGGACCTGGATAATATCTCCGGCATCAAGGATGCCACCGGTGACCTGGCGCGCGGGCGCGAGTTGATTGAACGCTGTGGCCAGACCATCGCCATCTATTCCGGAGATGATCCGACCGCCATGGAGCTGATACTGGCCGGGGGCCACGGTAATATTTCCGTGACGTCTAATATCGCACCGGCGTTGATGGTCGCGTTATGTCGCCTCGCCCTGGCCGGTGACAGAACGGGTGCAGAGGCGATCAATTCACGTCTTGAAGCACTGAACAAGGCTTTGTTCCTGGAGGCCAATCCGATTCCCGTCAAGTGGGCCCTGCAGCACCGCGGTTTGATTGAGGAGGGAATGCGCCTGCCCCTGACCACTCTGGATGAGCAGTATCACCCGGCTGTTTTGGCAGCGATGGAGGCGGCGGGAGTTTGATGGCGATGTCGGTTAAAACGGTGAGAACTACCCTGCTGGCCACCCTGTTGCTGGCGTGTACCGGCTGTGGCTACCTGTTTGGTGACAAGGGCATGTTTCGCGATAAGTCCGAGGATTACAAGAAAGCCCCGGAAACACCCGTATTGCGTGTACCCGAGGGCAAGGATAGCGGAGCTTTGCGCGAAACCTATCCCATACCGCCGGTGCATGATGATCTGCTGCTGGCCGGTGAGTTCGCAGTGCCTAGGCCGGCGCCACTGGTCGCCGGAGCCGGGGAAGATATAGTCCGGATCCAGAGGCTCGGTGATGAGAATTGGGCGTTGATAGCCGTCGCACCCGGCCAGGTTTGGCCGCAGGTACGCAGCTTTCTGGCCGCATCCGGCATCCAGGTGGCGCGGGTCGATGCCCGAGCTGGCATCATGGAAACCGGCTGGTTGACGATGGAGGGGCAGCCCATGGCCAGCCGCTACCGCTTTCGTATGGACCAGGGCGTGCAGCGTGGCACCAGTGAGTTACACGTGTTGCAGATGGACCAGGCGGGCGAACTGAACAGTTGGCCGGCTGAATCCGACAACGCGGAGCAGGCGGATGAAATGCTGCGTGCGGTAGCGCAATTCCTGGCTAACAGTGCCGATTCTGCGCCGGTATCCATGATCGCCGAGCAGGGCATCAGCGCCAGCGGCAAGATATCCATGCAGGAAGCGCCGGAGGGTTATACCTATATCCGGCTGGCCCTGCCCTATGACCGCGCCTGGGCATCGCTGGGCCGTGCCCTGGAAAAGTCCACCTTTGAAATTACCGACCGTGATCGCAGTGGTGGTAATTACTACGTGAGTTTCCTTGGCCCGAATGCGCAGGAAGAGGCCGGCTGGATGGACTGGCTGTGGGATAGCGATGAGGACCACCCCATGGCCGGGCAGAAGTTCCTGGTAACCATGACAACGCAGGATGAGCCGGCGGTCATCATACGCTTGCTGCCACAGGACGATTCGCAGTCCTTTGACAAACGCGACGAGCAGGATCTGCTGGCGCTGATTAAAGGCAATATCCACTAAACTCTAATGCTTGGGCAACGTCGGGTCTATGGCGCAGGTCCCGCTGCACGGTGCGGGACTGACTCTACATACCTTGCCCTTTGGATTCTCGTGCTCGGTCCCGCTTCCAGCGCCGGTTGCTCCACAGCCAGCTTTCCGGTTCGCTGCGTATGGCTCGCTCCGCCATGCGCACGTAGCTCTGCGTGATGTCGTGGCTGTCTTTGTCATAAGGCGGCCGGGCCAGTTCGTGGAATTCGACCTCATAATGCCCACGGCTGCGGCGCCGGCACTGGGCGAACAGTACGGGAAATTGGGTCATTTTGGCGATGATCTCCGTTCCTGGATAAAACGCCGCTTGCCGGTTCATGAATTCTGTCCAGTAGCTGCGCTCGCTGCGCACAGGTGACTGGTCGGCCACCATCACAAATACCCTGAACTCACGCCTGCGACGCAATATATCTCTGGTGGACTGGGCCATCGACAGCGGTCGCGAACCAAACTGGCGGCGGATATCGAAAATAAGTTTATCGACCACTTTGTTGTGCAAGGGCTTGTAAACCGGGTCTATGGGAATGTTCAGGGCGGAAGTGGCGCCGTGTAGCATCCATTCCCAGTTGCCCTGGTGAATGGTCAGCACAATCACCGAATCCTGATAATCGTTGCTGTACTGCCGTAGCAGTTCGGGGTTTACCATTTTTACCCGCTGGCGGAAATCCGCCCTGCTCATCCGTCTGGCCTTGATGATTTCGAGGGCGACCTGCGCCAGGTGCAGGTAGAATTTTTTTGCCAGGACTGTGATCTCCCTCTCGTTTTTATCGGGAAATGCCTCGCCCAGGTTTTCCCGTACCACCGCTTTGCGATAGCCTGCCACGTAGTAAAGCAGCAGGTAGGCCACCCAGGCGGTCGCATACAGCACAGGAAACGGTAACCAACTCAGCAAGCGATAGAACATCATCGGCGATAATAACAGGGCATGAGGAGTTAGTGGCAGTGATCGGGCAGGATAAGGTTTTCCACCCGGGCAAAGCCGCTTTTGTCCGGACACTGCAGGCCGGGATTGCCAGAAAGATCGAGGGCGTGCAAATTGCTCAGTTGATACAGCGGTACCGGGTCAATGATCTGGTTGTTGTCCAGATAGAGCTCCTCCAGGGTGGTGATGGAGCTGATTTCTACCAGGTTGCGGACATCGTTGGAGGACAATCTGAGTATTTTTATGCCGGGAAAGCTGGCGATACCATCCAGGCTCGCTATCCCGGCATGGCTGCAGTTGAGGGCGGACAGTTGGCTGGCAACCGAGATCCCGCCATCCACGATGGCCTGTTCGAGGCAGCCGCGCAAAGCCGGGTCGGGGACCTCAAAGTCCGTGAACAGGGGTTGGGGACGGTAGACCACCTTGTCATTGACCGTGAAGTCATAGCTCTCACAGGCACTCAACAGCGCCAACAACAGGCAAACCAGGCTGGATAATAGACGATGCAACATAATGAACTCTCTTATTTTTAGGTGGAATCGGCGCAACCAGCGGCGATCAGCGTGGCTCCCGTGCCAACAGGCCATTATAATGCTAGCGTGTCGAGCGGAGAAAAACGAGTATCGAGATGCCGGATTCAAATAATACAGGTGTGCGCGGGACGGGTGTATCTGCCAACGCAGGCAATGGCGAAGCGCCGGAAGCCATTAGTATCGTGCAGCGGGGCAACCTGAAAACCCTGGAGAAAACCCTGCGTAAGCAGTGGCGTATGGGCCAGAATATTGTCCTGTGCTGGAGTGCCGACGAGCGCGGGTTGCTGGTGATATTTGTGCCGCATTATTTTCTCGGCAACTACTGTGCTGCCGGTGATGGGCAGGCGGAACAAAGTAACGATAACGAGGCTTTTATCCGCGACCTGATTTCAGGCCAGCGCCGTAAATCCCGCGACGAGCTGTTCGCGGTGGGCGAGCGACTGGATGTCTCCCCCACTTTTATCAAGCTGAATACGGCCCTGACCGAAGATCACCTGGTATTGGACGCGGTTGAGCAATTGATAAAACGCTATGGGCTCAGCTATGTACAAAGCCGCGCGGTGTTACTGTTCGATATCGTGGATTTCTCCCTGTATACGCCATTCGAGCAGGCCAGTCAGTTGAACAGCCTGTCTTACTCGCTCAACTCTGCTTACAACAAGCTGTTGGCCCAGGGCATTGAAATCAATTTTGCCCGCACCACCACAGGCGATGGCTATTACATCTGGAATCGGGATCTGGGGTCCGGCGCCAACCAGGACCTGTTTTATTTTATGCTACTGGTGGTGGCGGACAATACAGTGGCCCGGGCCGCATCGCGAGGTAACACAGTCCCCGTGGTTCGTGCCGGCTACCATATAGGTGGTCACTATGAATTGTATCAGGCCGAAGGCGTGAACCCCTCGCTGTTCAGCTACATCGTTGGCGATGTCACCATCGAGCTGGCCCGCATGCTGGATCTGGCTCAGGCCCACCAGATACTGATCGGTGATTTTGAATGTGAACAGGTCGGTCGGGGACCGTCGGACATCAGGTCGATCACACCTGTAACCGCCCCGGTGTTTGTCAATGCCTGCAACCGTGACCTGCCTACGATGCATGGCACCCAACTGTCCGGTAAGACCATCGATACGATGTCCTGTCATCTTACCGAGCATGTAGAGCACGATGGCAGGACGGCACCACGCCGCTTCCGGATTGTTGATAAACACGGTTTGTCGCGCCATGCCTACAACCTGCAGATAGAGATTAGCCTGGAGGGGCAAAGCCTGTCCCTGGGGCTGGATGAAACGCGCTTGCCTGGTCCAGCGCCGCGACAGTCGGAGGCTGCTGCCACAGCACACAAATCCGGTGAGGTTCCCAGTGCGGAGGAGCTTTTTGATGACCTGGCGAGTATGTTGAAAAAACGCAGTGCCAAAACAATAACCCAGGATTGAGAATAATATGGGGCAAGCGCAACGAGCTGGTCACATGGATGTGAGTAATACTGTGGATGTTTCGGACCCGGTGGCGGTCGCCGACTCGGTACGGGGTATTCTGGAAAACCGGTATGAGGGATTCGATTTTTCGCCCATAGAGGTGCTGGCGAGAGACTTCAGCCGTCTGTACCGGGGCTCTTTTCCCGGATTCAGAGCCTGCGATATCAAATACCATGATATTCAGCATGTGCTGGACGTTACCCTGGCCATGGCCCGCCTGCTGGATGGCCATGATCGCAGCCACGACCGGGCACAGTGCCTGGGGCCCGAGCTGGCGCTGGCGGGAATCGCCGCTGCCCTGTTTCATGATTCGGGTTATATCAGGCGCACTCGGGACAGTCGTCATCAGAATGGCGCCGCCTATACCCGGGTACACGTGGGCCGTGGCGCCCGGTTTATGGCAGATTACCTGCCCCAGGCGGGTCTGCGGCACATGGTGGGCGTGTGTACCCGCATTGTTTACTTTACCGGTTACACGGTGGCGCCCGGGAATATCGAGGTGGCCGATAGCCGGGAGCGTCGCCTTGGGAGCCTGTTGGGGACAGCGGACCTTATTGCGCAGATGGCGGATATCGACTATGCCCGGAAGTGTCGCGATCATTTGTATGAGGAGTTCGAAGTGGGGGGTATGACAGGTAAATTTGGTCGGCAGGACCACACTGGCATTGTGTACCGTTCCCCCGAGCACCTGCTGGAGACCACCCCTGATTTTATGCGCAAGGCCATAGATGAGCGCCTGAATGACCACTTTGACAGGGCGCACCGCTATGCGGCGGTGCATTTTGGTGGTTCTAACCTCTATATGGATGCCATCCAGACCAATTTCGATGACCTGGAAGCCATACTGTCCGGGGGCGGGAGCGGAAGGGCTCCTGCATAATCCCAGCCATCCCGGGCAGCCATTGCTGGCACTACTTGCCGCCACCGCTGCAGATGATGAGGCCGCGACCACCCTGGCGCGCCGGCTCGGTTTAACCCTGTTGCCCACCGGCTCCGACCCGACTGGTTATGAACACGTGCACGCGGTACTGGTGGTCAGTGGCGGGTCCGTATTCCTGCAGCGCACCGGCAGGGCCGCGCCTGGCCCGGTGGCGGCGGAATTTGGCAGTACCGCCATGCGTCATCGACGTCGCTCCGGACACAATGAGTTATTGGGTAGGGCAGTGGGGGTGGGTAAAAAGCCGCGTCTGCGGGTTCTGGATGCCACGGCTGGTCTGGGTCGAGACAGTTTTGTATTGGCCGATCTGGGTTGTGAGGTGACCCTGTGCGAGCGCGACCCGGTGATTGTCGAGATATTGCGTGCGGGAATGGACACAGCCAGAGCCGGTGGTGATCAGTGGCTGGACGCTGTGTTGGGCAGGATGCAACTGTGCCCGGGCGATGCCAGGCAAGTGTCTGCTGATACATTGCGGGGAGTGGATGTGCTCTACCTGGATCCCATGTTCGGGCAGCGCGATAAAAGCGCTGCTGTCAAAAAGGAGATGGCCCTGTTCCAGTTGTTGCTGGGCGGTGGTGCCGCTCAGGATGCGGATGAGTTGTTGCAGTGGGCGCTACAGGTCGATGTCGCAAGGGTCGTGGTCAAACGCCCGCCCAAAGCACCAAACCTGGCGGCGCGGCAACCGTCCCACAGCATCAGCGGTAAAGCGGTGCGCTATGATATTTACGTGCGGCGCAAACTGGCAACCTGATGAAAAAGCATCAGCCGGCACCATAATCCCTGGTAAACCTGGAGAGACAGACCATGCCCGAGCATAAAATAACGGCGCTGGTAACCGGCGCTTCCGCGGGGCTTGGCGCCGAGTTTTGTCGGCAACTGGCGCAGCGCTGTGATGTCATTATCGCTGTGGCCCGGCGCGGTGAGCGCCTTACCGCCCTGGCTGAGGAACTGGTGGATGCTGTTGAGCTGCACAGGGTGGAAGCGGACCTGGGCACTATCGAAGGTGTGGCCAGTGCCATGGAGGCGATTCGTCAGCAGGGGCCGGTGGACTACCTGGTCAACAATGCGGGGTTCAGTTCGTTCGGTCATTTCGCGGATCTGCCAATCGACAGCCAACGGGACATGGTAAACCTGCATATCGACACCGGTATTACCCTGTGCCGCGCAGCCGTACCTTTCATGCGGGAACTGGGTGGTGGTTACATCATCAATGTGTGCTCCCTGGAGGCTTTCCTGCCCGGCAAAGGGCTGGCGGTTTACGGTGCGACCAAGGCCTTTCTTGTTTACTATTCCCAGGCCCTGCAGGCGGAGCTGGCGGGTACGGGGATCGCTGTGCAGGCATTGTGCCCGGGCTACACACATACCGATTTTCACCAACCCATGGCAGAGGTCGGTTTTGAGCAACGCCGAATTCCGGATGAGATGTGGATGAATGCGGATGAGGTGGTCGCGGCCAGTCTGGCGGCGCTGGCTGGTGGCCGGGTACTGGTAGTGCCCGGAGATGGTAATCAGACACTGGCGCGGATGGGCCTGCAGCAGCAATTAGACGCCCTGCAATAGCAGCAGGCGCTCCAGAATCCTCCTGTAGATGGCGGCCAGGCGCGGCAGGTCAGATGCCAGTACCTGCTCATTGAGCTTGTGGATGGTGGCGTTGATGGGCCCCAGTTCCACTACTTGCGCGCCAGTAGGCGCGATGAAACGTCCGTCAGAGGTGCCGCCGGACGTCGACAGTTCGGTATCGCACCCGGTGATCTCCCGGATGCTGGCCACCGTCGCATCCACCAATTTACCGCTGGCGGTGAAAAATGGTTGCCCGCTGAGCCGCCACTGTATGTCGTAATCCAGCTGGTGGCCTCGCAGGATGGCCTCGGTTCTGTGTTGCAGTTGAATAGCGGTCACCTCGGTGGAAAAGCGGAAGTTGAACTGGATTGCCACTTCCCCCGGAATCAGATTGGTAGCACCGGTGCCGCCGTTGATATTGGATATTTGCAACGATGTGGGTGGGAAAAACTCATTCCCCTGGTCCCACACTTCCACCGCCAGTGCCTGCAGGGCCGGCAGCGCCTGGTGGATCGGGTTATCCGCCAGGTGGGGGTAGGCGATGTGGCCCTGTACTCCCTTGATGGTTAGTTCCGCGCCCAGGGAGCCGCGCCTGCCATTCTTGATCACATCGCCCAGCGCGTGAGTGCTGGAGGGTTCTCCCACCAGGCACCAGTCTATCGACTGACCTTGTTGTTGCAGATAATCCAGAACCTTGACCGTGCCATCCACCGCCGGCCCCTCCTCGTCGGAGGTGACAAGAAAGCCGATGCGCCCCGGATGGTCCGGGTGTTGGTCGATGAATTCCTCGCAGGCGACCAGCATGGCGGCGAGGCTGCCCTTCATGTCGGCAGCGCCGCGGCCGAACAGTGTGCCGTCAATCAGTGTGGGTTCAAATGGCGGTGTACGCCACTGCTCAGTGGGGCCGGTGGGAACCACGTCGGTATGCCCGGCGAATACCAGGATTGGGCCGTCTGTACCATGCTCGGCCCAGAAGTTGCTCACCTCGCCACAGGGTAGCCCGGTACAGGTAAAGCCCAGCTGTTGTAGGCGCTCCATCATCAGTGCCTGGCAGCCGGCGTCCTCGGGCGTTACCGATGGCCTGCGGATGAGTTCGCAACACAGTTCAAGGGTTTTTTCCATGGCGTCGCATGCCCGCTCAGTTATGAGCGTGCAGTTCCCTGTTCAGTTCTACCGCGGTGCTATTGGTCAGGCATTCCACCGCACCGGTAGTGGAGTTGCGACGGAACAGCAAGTCAGACTTGCCGGCCAGTTCCCTGGCTTTCGCTGTCTCCACTGGCATACCGTCGGCGTCAAGCATGGTGACCTTGGTGCCCGCGGTGATAAACAAACCGGCCTCTATAGTACAGCGATCCCCCAATGGGATACCGATACCGGCATTGGCGCCTATCAGGCACTCCACACCCACCGAAATAACAATATTGCCGCCGCCGGACAGGGTGCCGATGGTGGAGCAGCCTCCACCCAGGTCCGAGCCGCTACCCACTACAACACCAGCGGAAATACGACCCTCGATCATGCCGGGGCCCTCGGTACCCGCGTTAAAGTTGACGAAGCCTTCATGCATGATGGTGGTGCCCTCACCCAGGTGAGCCCCCAGGCGCACCCGGGCAGTGTGGGCGATACGAACCCCGCCTGGCACCACGTAGTTGGTCATCTTCGGGAACTTGTCCACACAGCTGACCTCCAGCACCTCACCGCGCAGCCTCGCGGCCAACTGCCGCTGGGGCAGCTCAATGAGGTCGATGGCGCCTTCACTGGTCCAGGCGACATTGGGCAACACGCCGAACAGCCCCTCCAGGTTGGTACCGTGTGGCGACACCAGGCGATGGGACAACAGGTGCAGTTTCAGGTAACCCTCAGGTACATTAGCCGGCGCCTTGTCCTCCTCCAGTAGCACAGCGACCGCGGGCTGCTCACTGGCCAGAAACTCCTCCGCCAGCGTCGCCTGGGCCGCTTCTCCGGCATCCACCAGGGCGCAATGCAGTGCCTGCAGTTGTGTCCGGTCCAGGGCCTGTGCGGAATCGCAGTTGATGGTGGCCTTTACCAGCTCTGGCGAGGGTGCCAACAGTGGCTCAGGGAAAAATATCTCCAGCCACTCACCGTTATTGTTGTGGGTGCCCACCCCGAGGCCAAAAGCAAATGCGCTGTTCGTCATGTTAATTCCCTGGTGAATTGCCAGCCCTGCTCAGAGGGTGTGTCGATTGAAAATCTTTTGGTAGTTGGCGGCAGAGAAACCGGTAAAACGCTCATGCCCGGTGTCCAGCAGCGGCCGCTTGATCAGGGTTGGCCGCTCCATGATGGCGGCCAGCGCGGACCGATCGTCCATGTTATCCCTTTGTCGCTCATCCAGTGCCTTCCAACTGGTACTGCGCTTGTTGACCAGATTCTGCCAGCCCAGTTCCGCCAACCACGCCTGCACCGCATCCCGCTCCAGGCCATCGGCCCGGAAGTCGTGAAACTGATACTCCACACCGTGCAGCTCCAGCCACTTGCGGGCTTTCTTCACGGTGTCGCAGTTGTTGATGCCATATAGAGTGATCAAGGTCCAACCTCAAGTGTAGTGGCGGGTACTTTAAAGGCCGCGTAGCATAGCAAATCCGTTCGGTTAGATATAGAGAATGCGTGGTGCGTTGGAGGGGCTGTAACTGACGTCCCGACTCAATGGCACCAACAGTTCAAGCCTTAAGTGTTTTCTTGGGATGCTTGCGATGGGGATAACAAGTCTGGCAAATCTCGCAGACGCGGCCATCACAGCCCCGTGCGGTGCAGTATTCACGCCCATAGAAAATGATCTGCAGATGCAGGCGATTCCAGAACTCTTCCGGAAACAACCGCTTGAGGTCTCTTTCGGTCTGCACCACACTCCTGCCGTTGGTGAGCCCCCAGCGCTGGGCCAGGCGGTGAATATGCGTGTCCACCGGGAAAGCCGGTACGCCGAATGCCTGGGACATGACCACACTGGCCGTTTTGTGCCCCACGCCCGGCAAGCGCTCCAGCGCTTCCATGTCAACGGGCACCTCACCCTCGTGCTCCTCCAGCAACATTTCACTGAGTCGCTTGATCGCCTTCGATTTTTGCGGTGACAGCCCGCAGGACCTGATGATCGCCTCGATCTGGTCCACTTCCAGACGCGCCATAGCCGCCGGGTTGTCCGCCAGTGCGAACAGGGTGGGGGTTACTTTATTGACCCGCTCATCCGTGCACTGGGCGCTGAGCAGTACTGCGATCAACAGGGTATAGGGATCACTGTGATCCAGTGGTACGGGTGTTTGTGGGTACAGTTGCTGGAGGCGCTGCAGAATATAGTCAACACGTGCGGATTTTAACACAGCTATAGCTTGCCCAGGCGGTGGACGATACGCTGCGCCGCTTCCACGCACTGCCCGAGCTCTGCCACCAGCGCCAGGCGCACCCGGTTTTCTCCGGGATTGATACCGGCCGCTTCCCGGGCCAGGAAACGGCCGGGTAAC
>Ga0164313_10000267_pt1 | contig 39324 bp, 42 predicted proteins | sample GuaBasSedimGuay4_FD_113735 | JGI IMG/M metagenome (GOLD analysis project Ga0164313, IMG submission 113735) | Subseafloor sediment microbial communities from Guaymas Basin, Gulf of California, Mexico - Guay4, Core 4569-4, 0-3 cm | ecosystem: Environmental > Aquatic > Marine > Hydrothermal vents...
CGCGTGCCGTGCGCTCACTGGCATAGCGCAGGTTTGCGAGTGTGTGTACGGCATCGGCACTGCTGGAAAAAGCCAGTGCGCCACCGGTGAGACCATAACCGGCCGCCGCACCCAGCAGGCTCAGCACAACCAGGCTAATGATCATTTCGATCAGGGTAAAGCCGTCTTGTCGCGTTTGTATGCCCATTAATAGCTCACCAGGATATAAGAGACCTCGGCACGTGTACTGGCGCCACGGTCAACAGTAACGATGACTTCCTTGCAGGTCGCACCGGCAGCACAACCGCTACCGGAGGGTGGCTCATTCACAATGAGTGTCCGCGAATAACTGCTGTAATTGCCACCCATTGCATCAATGGTTGTACCTGTCGGGATGGCGGCATAGCCCAGGTTGCGACGATCTGCCAGCACACCTTCGGCACGTTCCTGTGCCAGTTGTGCAGCAGTCTGGATCTCTTCATCCACCAGCATGCTGCTGGCGACCTGGGTGAACTGCCCCAGGATGGGAACCGATGCCAGCGCAACAATGACGATGACAATGATCAGTTCCAGCAGTGTAAAGCCCTGTTGTCTGAGGCTGTTCATGGGGACACCGATACAAAACCCGTCACCGCACTCAAGGTAACGATTACTGTCCTGGCCGTGCCATTCAGGGTAAAGACGCGCGCGGCGGATATCAGCGTGCCGGCGGTTGCTGGTCGCCCCAGGCTGTCAAAGTCCGTGTCAGTGCCGGCAACGGTGACACCGTTGTCCAGCGAGATCTGGAATGCTCCCATGGTGGCAGGGTCGGTGACCGTGGTGCCACTGTCGGCAACGCGGTAAGAGGCAGGTGCCTGTATATCAAAACTCAGGGTGCGTCCCTGGTTCATGGCCATTGCCTGTGCGTGGCGCAGGTCACGTGCCAGGCGGTTGGCCTGGGCCGCAACGGTGGTGTCAGTGGTTGCCATGCGCGGCAGTGCGAAGGCAGCCATTATAGAAAGAATGACTAGCACAATGACCAGTTCGATAAGGGTAAAACCCTGGTTATTCATTTCTGTCATCCCTGACATTTATCCTGTGTGTCCTGGCGGGTGTGTAATAAAAAAGGGCGGACTCACGCCCGCCCCGTCACCTGCTCAGGTCCAGTGTGTTCCCCCTGCTAAGGAATGGTTCCTACGCACTGGACTGTATCGCCAACAGCCGATGTTGCACCGGTACAGTTAGATGCTGTAAACGTTGGAACGGTATAGGACGTTCCATCGATATCGACCGTAATTCCGGTTGCCGCCGCGGCAATACCCTCGCCATTGATATAGGTGGCAAGTTGCGTGACTGTCGGGAAGCCCTTGATGTCGGCAATAGCGATGGCGTGAGAGCTTTTCACAGCGCCACTCATGCCTTTTTTCGAGGCATCCAGTGCGTCCGATGACAGATCGATGAATTTGGGGACAGCGATCGCGGCGAGAATGCCGAGGATGGCAATAACGATCACCAGTTCAATTAACGTAAATCCTTTTACTTTACTCATTTTACCTACTCCTTTAGGTGATAACACATGAACCTTTGCATACATACCAGCGGCAACGAGGTTGAATACTTTAGCCTTGATGTGCATGAAAAGTATAAATAAAACAATATCATAGAATATATTTCAGTGCAGCGCAGCTGATGCCAGATCCCACATGGGGAGAAAGACGCCCATGGCCATCACCAGCACCAGGCCAGCGATGACCACGGTAAGAATGGGTTCGATGGCGGCACTCAGACGCTCGGTGGCATAGTCCACCTCGCGGTCATAATACCCGGCAATTTCCTTCAACAGGTCCGTGATAGTGCCGGATTCTTCACCAATCGCCAGCATCTGCAGGACCAGCGGGTCAAAAATTCCACTGTTGGCTGCCGTCTGACTCAGGGTATTTCCATGCTCGATGCCCTCACGCATACCCAGTATTCGCTCTTCCATGTAACTGTTATTCACTGCACGTGCAACAACAGTCAGGGATACAATCAATGAGACATTTGCGTTCAGTGACAGTGAAAACAGATGGCTGAAGCGGGCCAGTGCTGCCCGGTATATCACGTTGCCAACCAATGGCAGGCTAAGCTTGCGCTTGTCCCAACGGTAGCGGCCAGCTTCTGTAGCGACGTACCACTTTACACCCCCAATGGCAGACACAAGCAGGAATAACAGTGCCGGCCAGTAGGTCACCATAAAATCGGAAATTGCCATGAGTACCCGGGTGGCCAGTGGCAGCTCGGCATTAAAACTGGCGAACAGATCCGAAAAAGCCGGAATGACCCAGATGCTGATGACGGCGAGGGCGATTATTATGGCAGTGAAAACGAAGATGGGATAGCGTAGTGCAGCCTTGATTTTTGTACGTGTCGTCTTTTCGCGGTCGAGATAAAAGGCCAGTTGTTGAAAGATCTCATCCAGTTTACCGCTGGTTTCACCGACCCGCACCAGGCTGATATAAAAAACCGAAAATACATCAGGATGCTGACCTAGGGAATCTGACAGGGGGCGACCTGATTCCAGACTCTGTGCCACCTTGCCAAGTGTTTGTGCCATGGTTTTATTGGTACTGGTGGCAGTGAGTCCCTTTATGGCACTGAATATCGGGATTCCGGCACGCAGCATGCTGTACATCTGGCGACTGAACTGGATCAGGTCGGCAGTTTCTACTTTTGGTTTGAAAAGTTCATTCAGGTTGCTATCAAGGCCGACCTTCTCGATTACCTCTCTGATATCGACAGGTGTTAAACCGCCCTCGACCAGGCGAGAGGCAACAATGTCGGTAGTGCCTGCCTCCAGGGTACCTTCGATGGCATCACCCCGTTGACCACGGGCTTTGTATTTGAAGACAGGCATAATCGTTTATCTGTGATAACTCATTCCGCCCATCCACAGAGGCGAATCACTTCTTCGACCGTGGTGATTCCTTTGCAGGCATACTGCATTGCATTCGTGACCAATGGCTTATAGCCGGGCTGGGCAATTGCAGCGCGCTGGAATTCATTCTGGTCTTCCTTCCGCAAGGCTTCTGCCAGTGCGCTTTCCATGACGATCATCTCGTAGATACCAATGCGCCCGTGGTAGCCCGTCTGATTGCACTGGTTACAACCGGCACCACGGCAGAACTCATGATCGTCCAGTGTTTCCCCATTCTGACTGTGCAACCAGGCCAGTTCACTGGCATCCAGTTTGGTCGGTGTACTGCAGTTCTGGCAAACCCGGCGTATCAGCCGCTGTGCAAGTATTGCCTGAACAGAGGACGCAATCAGATAACCCTCCAGCCCCATGTCCATCAGCCGAATAGCGCTGCTAATGGCATCATTGGTGTGCAGTGTTGACATCACCAGATGTCCTGTCAGTGAAGCACGTAATCCGATTTCACCGGTTTCCCGGTCACGGATTTCGCCGAGTAACAGAACGTCCGGGTCAAGACGCAGGGCGGTGCGTAATACCCGTGCAAAATCCAGCCCGACCTTGTTGTTTACCTGTACCTGGTTAACTCGCGGCAAGCGGTATTCAACCGGATCTTCAATAGTGATGATTTTTCTTTGTGGTGTGTTGAGTTCACTCAAGGCGCTGTAAAGGGTGGTGGTTTTACCACTGCCTGTAGGTCCGGTGACGAGGACAAGACCATGTGGTTTATGAATGATTTTTCGGAATTCTGCAAGCAGATATTCCGGCATGCCCAGCTCGTCAAGCGTGCTCATGGCATCGCCGTGATCGAGCAGGCGCATAACCACCCCTTCACCGTTCTGGGTAGGGATGGTAGACAGGCGCACGTCAATTTGTTTGTCACAAACGTTAACTGAGAAGCGACCATCCTGTGGCAGGCGGCGTTCTGATATGTCTGCATCGGCCATTAACTTGAGGCGCGAGACCATGGCAGTCGTGATATTTTTATCATCCACAATTTGTTCGTGCAGTATGCCGTCGATACGGCGGCGAATTCGCAGGATGTCTTCATCCGGCTCAATATGAATATCGGATGCATTGGCCTTGACCGCACCTTCAAAGACGGTTTGTATGAGACGCACAACCGGTGCATCACCACGGCTGCTCACGGCCAGCAGTCGGTCAAGGTCAAAGGTGTTTTCTGATATTTCCTTGCCGACTTCACTGGCAAGTGATTGTAGCTCACCACTGTCCTGGTACATCCGGTCGATGCCCTGAAGCAGGTCGTCTTCCTTGATCATGGCTAATTCAACCGGTTTCTTCAGGACTTTGACCAGTTTGTCATAGCTGAAAATGTCGGTTGGGTCTCCCATGCCGACCATTAATCCGTCCGGGGTTTCCTTCAGCACCAGGGCACGAAAACGCCGTGCATCGGTTTCAGGAAGCAGTTGTACCAGCCTCGGGGTCAGTTCAAAAGTTGATAAATCGACATAGGGTATGTTGAGCTGTTCAGAGAGTATCTTCAGCATGGCCTCTTCTTCGACGTAGCCATTATCAATCAATACCCGCCCAAGCTTGCGCCCGGTTTTTTTCTGCTCGGCAAGTGCAGCCATTAAATGTGCTTCTGAAAGCAGCTTGTGTTCTACCAGGAGATCGCCGAGGCGAAACTTCTGTCGTTGCATATTCGCTGCCATGGTCTATACCTTCTGTTACTGGCCAGCCGTGTTGGCAGACCGCAGATGTTGAAACCTGTCTGCGGTTTCGCGCAGTTGTCCATTCCATTCACGATCGCTGTTGATTACTATCGGGCGCAACAGGATTACCAGCTCACTCTTGGCGGTGGTCTCGTTAATATTTCTGAACATATGACCAATTCCTGGTATGTCGCCAAGGAAAGGGGTGCGTGATTCTTTGTCGCGCACCACGTCTTTCATCAGGCCGCCAAGTATGACGACCTGGCCACTTTTGGCGCGGATTATGGAGTCAGACTCACGGATTGTGCTGAGTGCAAGCGGGATCGAGAGCTTTTCCTCGGTGGTGATCGAGATCTCCTTGTTTTTCTCTGTTACCTCGCTGATTGCGGGGTGGATATGCAGGATGACGCTACCGTCATTGCTGATTTGTGGAATGACGTCCAGGGCTATACCGGAGAAAAACGGTGTCAGGGTGACATCTACAGTCTGGACATTGTTGCCGATGCCGGCACTGGTCTCAATATCCGAGCTGAAATCCGTGACGAAATATTCATCCTGTCCGACCTTGATAATGGCCTTCTGGTTGTTGACTGTCGAGATGCGCGGGCTTGACAGTACCTGTACGTCGCCCTGTACTTTCAGAAGTTCTATCAGGGCATTAAAGTCTTTCAGGTCAGCATTGATAGTAAACAGGCCGCCGAGTGCCGGTGTAGGGAAAACTGCGGTTTGAGCAGCTTTACCAATGGGAATAAGTTTACCTGCCAGTCCTGAATTACCTTCCGTGAAGACTGATCCGGCACCGTTATGCCCAAATAATATGGATTTGTCATCGCCAAATTCAATCAGGGCATTCCAGTTGATGCCCGCCTGGAAGTTATCGTTGAGTGTGACTTCAAGGATCTTTGCCTCAATAATAACCAGTCGGTGGGCGATTTCCTCAATCGAGTGGAGAAAGTCTTCCACATCGCGCAGCTCCTGCGGCATTGCATGTACCACAATGAGTCCGGTCTGCGGGTGAATAACAACCTTGCGTCCTTCCTCTGTACCCACAATCAGGTTCAATGATGTCGCGAGATCATCCCAGAAGTCTGATTTGGATATGGTTTTTACAACGCTGCCGGATACATAGCCCAGGTCCTCATCCCCGCCACTTCCACCGCCTCTGCTGCCGCGGGTTGTTGTATTGGTGTTGCCGGAATTGTTGGATGATCCGTTTTGACCAAGCTGTCCAGAGCTCACCAACGTACGGGAACCACCACTGCGCATGATATGGAGATAATCAACCGTGAAAATTTGTGTGCGCATACGGGCCGGGAACACCTGGTAGGTATTGCCGCTGAGTCGGTAGCGGTATCCATAAACATCCCGGGCGGTAGCCAACACATCATCAAGCGAAACATCATTCAGACTGATGGAAATATTTCCACTGACGTCCGGATGCACCACCATGTTCAATTCAGTTCCTTTTACCAGGCTCATAAAGAACTCGTGTGCCGGGGTGTCATTGACGGAGATATCGAAATGCTGTTCAGTCTCCGGCTTGATGTCCGGCAGGTATACAGGATCAGGTGGCGACAGTACGGTCGTATCTTCTGCTGGCGTGGTAATGACCGGAGTGGATTCGGGCGTTGATACGCTTTCATCCAGTGCCGATGTTATCGACGCCAGGTTCTGTGTGCCACGCATTGGTGGCATCTGGCAGGCGGCAAGAAAAACAGCCAGCAGAGGAATAATCCAGTAATGCAGTTTGTACGTAATGGTATTCATCATAATGATTCCATAGTTATGGCTGTCTTTTGACGATATCTGGCAGCAGGGGCAGGGTGATGTGTTTCCCCGACACCTGGATATCAACACCCAGTTTTCGAATCTGTAAAACAGTGGCGTTATCCACTGATTCACCTTCGCTTACGTGTCTGCCATTGATTACTGCAACACGTCGATCACGAGACACCAGTGTCGAGTTCAATACCCAGCTACCGGGAACAGCTCCGGATCTTTTTTGTGAGGGATGTATTGCCGGATAACCAGGCCGTGTTGGGTCTGCCAGTGTGCTTGTTGCAGCAGGTTCACTTTGCCCGAGAAAGACAACGATTAGAGCTGCTATTTGCAGGTGTTTTACAGACATCGATTCATTACCTGTCAAGTAATCCCAGGGTGTAAATATTAAGTGTCACTTGCGCATTTGGATATTCAAGTACCTCGAAATCGATGTCTTCCCAGAAAAACTTCCATGGCAGTGTATCCAGCGCATGCAGGTAGCGGAGAGTGGCCAGGTAGCTGCCTTCCAGCTGCAACTGCAAGTCATAGCGTCCAATGCCGGTAATCGGTGCTGTTGTATCGGGAAAAAGTTCGCTTCCTGTCAGTGGCCTGCTGACGGCATCAACCGCACGCAATTTCAGCCCTTTTTCATAGGCCAGTACCTGTTTCAGGACTTTCGCCGCCTGGTCCGGAGCGAGCAGAATCCCCAGCTGATCCTGGAGCTCGATTGATAGTTCAGAAAGATTGTTCTGCAACCGGTCGCGATGCAGCAACGGATCTTCTTCAGATTCCTCGTAGAGCAGACCCGAACGCAGACGCAATAGATTGAGATCGGTTTCCAGGGCAGAAATTGTCTGTTCGTTCTGTTTATGCTGCTTATAAGCGGGTTGTAAGGCAAGGGTGTCGACCAGAAAAAAAATCGCGGCGATTCCTGCGAACAACAACAATGCACGTTCTCGCAATTGCATGGAGTCAATACGTGCCTCGAGTTGTTGCAGCCTTTCCTTCATGGCTATAATTCCTCCAGGCCTTTGCTGCGTAACACAAATTCAATTTCAGGTTTCTCTGCTTCATGGCGTACCAGGTGAACAGAGCCCTGTTGTAAAGACCTGAATCGTGGCCAGTCTGGCATTCGTTGCAGATAATCAGGCACCAGCTCCGGATCCAGGGTTGTCCCCCGTAATTCCGTTTCTCCATCCTGTGCCAGTCGTATTCCGGTCAGCCAAAGCCCGGGCTGTGTTTGTCGGGCAAGCGTTTCGAAGAAGTCACCGAATCCTGCTGCAGACCTGATGGACAACAGACCAATGCTGTCAAGTATTGACTGCTGATCGAGTATGCTGCGCTCCAGTCTGGCAATTTCATTCTCCAGTGCCCCGGGTGCCGAGGACTGGTTTATTATTTCAAGGTTGGCGAGCTGTACTTCCAGTTGCTGGTATTGTTGCTCGATTGATGTGGCAGTGTGATGCAGGGCAGCAAGTGTCCACCGTGCATGGGCGTAGGCGCCAAGCAGCAGGACGGTCACAGCGACAAGAATCTGCAGCAGGGTTCGCGCAGAAAATACCTTGCGTTGCTGTCGAAAAACAGGCTGATACAGATTGATCTGTTGGTGCATGGTGTTGCTGCTTCCCGGTTATGGTTTGTGTTCCGTTTTCTGGGTCATAGTGACTGCATACAATGCAATGTCCTTGCCAAGAGGTGGCATGTGTATGAAATATATAAAATAAAAGGGGTGGTTCAGAGGTGTATATGGGCAAGATATTGCCGCTTTTTTTCAGGGTTTGCCGCTTTGCAGGGGGAAGGTGCCCGGATTGCCGGATGGCATAACGGATAGACGTGAACGTTACAGGGTGGTACGGGTCACCCGGCCGCTGGCTGACAGATCAGGGAGGTCTGTTCTATTAAGGAATGACGGAGTCAGGGGAATGAATATTACATCTGTGGGTGATCGTATTTCACCACGAGTATGTTAACCCTTCTGTTTCTCCCCCTGTGAGATTCGTTGATAGACTTCTTCCCGGTGTACTTCAACTTCCTTGGGTGCCTTGATGCCAATTCTGATCTGGGTGCCTTTGACGCCCATCACCGTGACGGTAATATCGTCGCCGATTATCATTGCTTCTCCAATCTTGCGCGTCAATATCAACATATCCCTGTCCTTTATCGGTTCGTGGTTTGGTCGGGATTATACGGCTTTGCCTGTAGGCAAAGTCAAATTCGCGCTAAATAGTAACTGCTGTTAGTAAATCAGGAAGTTAGGAGAATTGCGATGAGAGGGGCATCCTCGCTGCTTTTTCCAGTGCGACGGTCTGAAATAATTATCATCCGGACAAGGCTGGTTGGGGTCTTAAGTTCCCCCGGGCAAAGTCGATACCAGATTATATGGATTTAAGTCTGGCAGTAGGGATATCACTGGTATGTCCAGCATGGAAGCAACAACAGAAGTTGATCTTAAGTCACAGCTGAATGCCGGTATAAAAGCCGGGTCGCGTGAAAACATACAGAATAGTCTGGCGATTATTCGTGAGCTGGGACGTGTTCCCCGTGAAATGGAAGCCACTGTTTTGCGTGGTGCACATCTGATTGGAGAAGACCTTTCCGGTCTCAATCTTTCGGGGATTGATCTGAGTGGTGCCGATCTGAGCCGTGCCAATCTTTCCAATAGCAAGCTGGTGAGTGCCAAGCTGAACGGAGCTGTTCTGTTTGAAGCAGATCTGACGGCATGTGAACTGTTGTCAGCGGACCTTACAGACGCAAACCTGAGTTCGTGCCGTGCGACCGGTGCCGGTTTCGAGTCGGCCACCCTTGCCAATGCAACCATGTTCAGTGCCCAACTGAAGGGCGCTACGTTTACCAAGGCAAATTTGCGAGGAGCTGACATGCGCCGTGCGGATTTGCAGGGTACGCGGATCAGGGAAGCAGATTTAAGAGATGTAGATCTTACCCGGTGTAAATTGCAAAGCGCAGATCTTGAAGGTAGCCGTGTGGACAAGGCAACGCTTATGGATGCAGACTTGTGCCATTCACGACTGCGTGGTTTGAAGGGGTATACCACGGCCAACTGGATTGGTTCCGATGTTCATGGTGTAAATTTCACTGGTGCCTACCTGACCCGCCGGACAATTATGGATCAGAACTATCTGCATGAGTTCCGCACCCAGAGTCGTGCCAATGCTGTGATGTACTGGCTCTGGTGGGTTACATCAGACTGTGGGCGCAGTTTTCTGCGCTGGGGCGCATGTATCTTTCTGTTGCTGTGTACGTTTGCAGTATTGTTTAACTTTGTGGCGATAGATTACGGAGAGTATCCCACGGCAATTTCTTCCTTCTACTACAGCGTCGTGACGCTGACTACACTTGGTTATGGTGACGTCCTGCCAGCATCAATGGCGGCACAGGTCCTGGCAATGATTGAAGTGGTTATTGGTTATGTCATGCTGGGTGGTTTATTAAGTATCTTTGCCAACAAGATGGCGCGCAGGGCAGACTGATGGTGGTCCAATTATGCTGAACATATTCAAAAAGAAACAAATCGACCCCAAGGAGCAAATGAAGGCTGTCCTGGGTGATTACGAGCTGCCCAGTTTTCCGGTCATTGTCATGAGTGCAATGGAGAAGGTACGGGATACAGATGCATCAAACTCGGAAATATCAGAACTGGTTGCGACCGATCCGGGTCTTTCCGTACGGTTACTGACCACGGTGAATTCAGCTGCCTATGCACTCAAGCACAAGGTGAACAGTATTGACCATGCCGTGTCGTTGATGGGGCGTGGCGAACTTGAATCGATACTGATATCAATGGCGGTTCATGAAGTGATGCCGACGGAGAATACCCCGGTATTTGATGCGCAACGGTTCTGGGGAGCTGCCGCACGCCGTGCTTCGCTGGCGAGCGGGCTAGCTGACCTGATTGACCCATCGTCGCGTTCAGAAAGTTTCACGGCTGCATTACTGCAGGACATGGCTATTCCAATACTGGCGCAGCAGAGGGCTGATGATTATGGCCCGGTGCTTGAGCACTGGTACGCGAACGGTACCGACCTGGTAACCCTGGAAAGGGGAACCTTTGACTGGGACCATGCAACAGTGGCCATGTGGATGTGTGATGACTGGGGGTTCCCGGACCGTATTGCCGAGGCAATCGGTGCCCATCACGGGACTGGCGATGATGAACTGGTCGCCTTGCCAGCCGTCAGCCTGGTGGGTGTCTTGCGTGAACAGGGAGAATCAACGGGCGTTGAGCAGCTTATCGAGAGCGCCTATGAGAGCTATGGCTTGTCCAGGGATCAGGTGGCGGAACTGGTGAATACCAGCTTTACTGCCGCGGAAGGTATGGCACGTATGTTCTACTGAGTTCTGCCGTTCCGGTGCTTCTTTTTATGCGTTTTCGGAGATAAAAGCTCCGGTACGTTCGTGAAAGTGCAGAGTCAGGAATTCCATGCCAACCGCGTATTTCTTCCTTCCTTTATACTGTTGGCAATAAGTAACCCGTGCAACCGCTGAGAGAATATCACTAACGATTTTTATTACCTGATTTTCTTCAAGCCGTCCGGTCGTTGATATCTGTATACCCCGGGGTGAAAGATCTTTGGTGGTTCCTGGTCGTCCAGTTGGGTCTCCCGGGGCGGTAAAATACAGGAGCGGTGCATGGTGTGAGGTGCGTTGCAGTGCCCGTCGTGATTTTCCCGTCAATCGTAGCCGAACCACAGGTTTTAGCGGGCTGTGACAATGGCTGCAGTCACCCAGGCTACTATAATGAAAACGGACAGGTTTTGGTGTTCCACAGAATGGGCATCTGGAACTGTCTTTCCTGTAGTGGCGCTTGTCTTCGGATTTCTGTTGTTGTTTTTCGCGATTTTCCTGTCTGCCTGCCGGTGTGCTTGCTTTCCTTAATTTATGCAGGAACTGCCGGTCATAGGCTGCTCGTTTCTGTGGATTTGTCAGTATTGAATAAGCTTCATTCAGGATTGACGCATTCCAGCTATCGCCACCTAAATCCGGGTGATGTTTCAGTTTTTGCATCAGGGTGCGGTAGCTCGCTTTGATTATTTCGCGAGGTGCATCCGGCTGTACATGTAGAATCCGGTAATAATTTCGTCTGTTTTCCATCACGTTACCAGGAATTATGAGTCCATATTTATGGGTGGTTATCGTCACGGAGGCTGTGTGCTTAAATCAACCACGTCACCTCGTTCCTTGCAATGACAGATTAATCCGGGTCTCCCTAAAGTTTCCAAGTGACAGGGCGTTAACGTGAACGGAGGCGGTGAATATCACACTCCAGTGATATATCCGCCATATTATGAAACTGGTTCCAGGGAAGGGAATTCAAACCAGTACCTTGCCTGGACAAAAAGGAGATTTACCATGGCACTTTCTGTCAATACAAACGTAATGTCGCTGACTGCTCAGCGTAATCTTTCCAGTACACAAACAGGCCTGGCAACCGCAATGGAACGCCTGTCTTCCGGTCTGCGTGTCAATAGCGCCAAAGATGACGCCGCCGGTTTGGCGATTGCTGCTCGTATGGATACCCAGACACGCGGCATGAATGTTGCGATCCGTAATGCAGGTGATGCAATTTCGCTGGCCCAGACGGCTGAAGGTGGTTTGAACGAAATCACCAATATGCTGCAGCGTATGCGTGAACTTGCCGTGCAGGGTGCAAATGTCACTAACGGGGCCGGTGACCTGGCCAATCTCGACGTTGAGTATCAGGAGCTGGCTGCTGAAATCGATCGTCAGATTTCGACCACGAAATTCAACGGTCTTGCTGTGATCGGCGGTGATGCTGGTGCCCAGGACTTCCAGGTGGGTGCCAACGCAGGTGAAACTATTACGGTCAACAGTAATGACCTGACCGGTTTCCTGACAGCCGGCGATCTGACCTCGAATGCTAATGCAACAACGGCAATCGGTGTGTTGGATACGGCGCTGGATACAGTAACCACCAACCGTGCAACCTACGGTGCGGTACAGAACCGTTTCCAGTCTGTCATTAACAACCTGCAGGTGGCATCAGAGAACCAGGCCGCTGCACGTGGCCGCATCATGGATGCCGACTTTGCAATGGAAACCGCCAACATGACACGGTTCCAGATCCTGCAGCAGGCAGGTACGGCAATGGTGGCTCAGGCGAACTCTGCTCCGCAGTCGGTACTCTCGCTGCTGCAGTAGTCGTAATACACCGGGGATTATTGCCGGGCAGGGACGCCCGGCAATCCCTTTAAATTAGCAGTAGGATGTTCGATGAAGTCGCTTGACCCTGGTATTCCATTCAGGCGATTTTAGTGGCAGTAATGTAATCATGAAAGACCAGGGAAGGCCTTAATGTTAAGCGCAGCAGGGATTGGTTCCGGACTGGATGTTGACTCGATTGTCAGCCAGTTAATGGCGTTTGAGCGTCGCCCCCTGGTGTCCTTGCAGAATCAGCTGACGGATATCGATGCCAAGGTCAGTGCTTTTGGAGAATTGAAGAGCGGCCTGTCTACCTTCCAGACGGCCATGCAGGATCTCAGTACGCCTTCCGCGCTGAAGGTGTTTACAGCGACATCCGGGAATGAGGATGCTTTTACTGCCTCGGCAACCAATACCGCAGCTGCCTCAAGTTTCCAGATAGACGTCATTCGACTTGCCGAGCGTCACAAATTTGCTTCCGGTGAATTTCTTGATACCGACACCTTCGGGGGCTCCGCAGGCGATGCACTGAATATCCAGGTGGGTACCGATATCGCGGATACGCTGACGGTTGATCTGGGTACAGCACAAACACTGGGCCAGGTTCGTGATGCCATCAATACAGCGACGGATAACCCGGGTGTCACGGCAACGATTATTATCGGCAACGACGGTAATCAGGAACTGGTTGTTACGGCCGGAGAGAGCGGTGCAGCCAATGCGCTGACAGTGTCTTATGCCGGTAGTGTGTCGTCAGCCACGTTTGGTTTTCAGGAGGTGAACAATATTGCCGGTGATACCAGCCTGCTGGACGCCGAGGTCAGTATTGATGGCTACAACGTTACACGCAGCACCAATACACTGGATGATGTTATCCAGGGTTTATCGCTGGACTTGCACAGCGCGGACCCGGGTATACCGCATACCCTCGATATTGCCCGTGATACTGAATCTGTCGCCGCATCGGTACAGGCCTTTGCCGACGCTTATAATGAGATCATGATCGCCATCGACGCCCTGCGTGACAACGAACTGGCGACGGATAGTTCATTGTTCAGCATCGAACGGGGGCTGCGAGGTGTAATCAACACGCCGGCGACCGGCTTGAACAGTGGTCTCGCCTACCTGGCCGAAATTGGTGTCACCTTTTCCAGAGAAGGTGTAATGACTGTTAATACAACAGACGTGGAGAGTTCACTCGCCAATGATTTCAATGCCGTCTCGGAACTGTTTTCCACGGATGGCCAGGGTTTTGCCAACCGCCTGGATGCACTGGTCGATGGCTGGCTGGATACCGATGGCCTGATTGATGGACGAACTGACGGGCTTGATAGCCGCAGGAGATTGCTGCAGACGCGTGAAGATTCCCTGGAGTACCGTATGGGGCAAGTAGAGGCCGCGATGTTTGCAGACTTCTCCCGGCTGGATACCCTGCTGGGTGGTATGCAAGCGACCAGTGATTTTCTGGCACAACAGTTGCAGCTATTACCGAATATCAACAGTAACAGTTAGGTTTGGTCACAATTGTGTCGAATATTTATAGTTTGATGGAAAGGAATCCATAAATATGAAAAATACAGCTAAACAAGGCGGGGTTGGTGAGTATGCAGCAGTCGGGATCCAAACCGGGGTTACGGAGGCCACGCCCCATCGCTTAATCCAGATGCTGCTCGATGGTGCATTGGACAAGGTTGCCAGCGCCAAGGGTGCAATGCAGCGTAAGGAAATCGCAGAAAAGGGCAACTACATTACCAGTGCTAGTTCAATTATCCACGGGCTGCATAACAGCCTGGATATGGAGGCGGGTGGTGAAATGGCCAGCAATTTGGGAAACCTTTATGACTATATGGTTCGTCGTCTCATGGAAGGACATGCGGCCAATGATCTGGCCGCGCTGGATGAGGTTGCCAGTCTGCTGCATGAGATTAAATCCGGCTGGGATGCTATCCCGGATGAAGCTATAAATGGTGGTGAGATGGTGAAATCAATGGTGGGTACGTAAGCTTATGTGTCATATGATAATTACATTATGAGTGTCGCGGTCAGGCAAGAACAGCTGGCTATACTGGTCGGGGTTGGCCAGCGTATGCAGGAATGTGCCGAGGCGGGTGACTGGGAAACTGTCAATCATTTGCAGGAAAAGAGCCAGCAACTTGCAGGTGAATTGTTCGCAGAAGTAATCACAAGCGCGGATGCACAAGCAGTAACTGAAGCTGTAGCTGAAGTATTAAGGATTAACGAAAGTGTTACGGGGATGGGTGTCGAAGCACGTGATGCGTGTCTTAAGGAGATGGATCAGCTTCAACAGAGCCGCCGGGCGGTAAAGGAATATACGGCAAATACCGGGTGAACCTTCAAAGATTCTTCCTTCCGATTATCTGAAAGAAAATAAAATCCATATACGAAATAAATACGGCGCTCCGATGGAACGCCGAAAAAAGTAAGAAGAAGGTTGTTTTGTAAGCCTTGTAGCTACCCAATCCGCTCGACGTCCAAACGCTGTCCCTTCATTTGTGCAAGGATCTCCAGTGAGGTAACTTGTCCGGGATCATAAGAGACCAACATAAGATGAGGTCGTTGGTCGTTAAAGTGAGCTTTGAATACCCCGTCTCGTTGAGTTATGTAGTTCTCAACAGATTTTCTGAAAGACACCCCTATAGTGTTATCAATATGTAATACCAGGTCACTTCTATGTGTCATGTCTAACCTCCGTGTAGCTGGTTGATATCGCTTTTATTGAAGCAGGATGAGTGACATCCTGAAATGTCTGCATTTATTTACTTTACGTGTTACGCCGGAGCAGTGCCTCCTTTCATAGTGGGTTTGATGAGGTTCAGATCATAGGTATAAAACCACACAATTGTCAAGGGATAGAGTGTAGGCTCATGAATAATTGAGGAATTATCCGTGGCTACAACATGCGGGGCCTTATGCGCCAAATTTACCCATATGTAGTCATGCAGCTGGCTGTTTCAGCGCTGCGATTCAAGCCCGGTCTCCCGGGTCCAGACCAGCCAGCTGATAATTTTGAATTTAGCGACCGAGAGCGCTCCCCGATTGTTGCGACTTGAAGAACTTGAGATGGCTTCCTGTACTTCTTCCCGTGTTGCCTCATAAATCTCACAGGGTTCATAGTCCTGATCCATAATGACAAGCAGTACCGTGTTCCAGTCACCATTGGGATTAAGTTGTCCGATACGAGCCCCTGATTTTTTATCCTGGGTAACGACACGTGATTTGACTTGAATACGTTGTCCTTCACGATCACCGTTACCAATGGCATCGACTCCGCCTGTCCGCTGTTCACACACTGTTAGTCCCAGAATTTTCGCGGCATCATAGCGTGCAATTTCGCCTGAGACGGGCAGTACCTGGCCGGTTGATCTCCGGAATTCAGCCGCCACGCGACGTGTTTCAGTAATCAGTTTGTCGATTGAGTAAATGTTCACGCAGGGTTGCCTGTTCCAGATTGAATAAAACCATCGAAGAATCTTATTGCTTGTTCTTCCATTTTAATAGTATGTCCTCGAATGTGAGAAGGCGATCAGGGACGGTCACAGGATGCCTTTGATATGTATGTGGACTGCCTGGAGCGCCTGAAAATTGTCGGGGCTGTCTCTAAAACTGATTTCTGGGGGACTTAAAAATGGCGCCCAGGAGTTATAGATATTGTAACTCATTGTATTTATTATAAATAGAAAATTGGCACGGTAGATGCATAATCAAATCGTGAAGGGAAAGTGGCCCGACAGGGGCCATAAGCCGAATGGATTTGGCGGCTCATGTTGCACACCCTCAGGGTGTTTGGAGATTGCAACATCGAGTTTATGGATGAAGATACGGTCACTGTGATGTTGTAGTCCCAGTGAGTGACTTCATCAGGACAAGGAGGTTTGTGATGAATAAGCCTGTTTCGCAGGTGCTGAAAACCGAGCTGATTGCCGAGGACAAGCGTTCCCGGGAACTGATGTCACTGTCACAGCGTGTGGCTGCCTCGGATGTAACCGTGATGATTGGCGGTGAATCAGGTACCGGTAAAGAAGTTTTGGCACGATTCATTCACGACCAGTCAGAACGGGCGGCAGGTCCTTTCGTGGCCATCAACTGTGCCGCCATCCCCGAGAATATGCTTGAAGCCATCCTGTTTGGATATGAAAAGGGCGCTTTTACCGGTGCCTATAAATCCTGTTCAGGAAAGTTTGAGCAAGCACAGGGTGGGACTCTGCTGCTTGATGAAATTACCGAGATGGAGCTTGGGTTGCAGGCGAAGCTTCTGCGTGTGCTGCAGGAGCGGGAAGTAGAGCGTCTGGGAGGCAAAAATACCATCCCGCTTGACATTCGCGTCCTCGCAACGACTAACCGTAACCTGCGTGAAGCAGTCAGCAATGGTCATTTTCGACAGGATCTGTATTACCGTATTAACGTTTTTCCGTTGAACATACCCGCCCTGCGTGACAGGCCCGAAGATATCCTGCCGCTTGCACTGCAGCTTGCCTGCCGTCATGAAAGGGGTGATACCTGCCCGGAATTTTCCCCTGCATCAGAGCAGTACCTGCGGTCATATGCCTGGCCTGGAAATGTGCGGGAGCTGGAAAACGTTGTTCAACGGGCATTGATTCTCAAGACCGGTCATTGCATAGAAGTGTCCGATATCTGCCTCGATGAGGCGGTAGACCTACCTGTTCCCGTAACACAGAAAACTGCGAGCAGCGCTGCTAGTGCATTGAATACAGGCAGAGTGCTGGAGAAAGATCTCAAATTGAAAGAGCGGGAGTTGATTGTTGCGGCACTGGAAGCCGGTAATGGCAGTCGCAAGGATGTTGCCAGTCGACTGGGAATTAGCCCACGGACCCTCAGGTACAAACTGGCGCGCTTGCGTGATGCGGGGATGGAAATCCCCCGATCAGCAAACCTGAGATTTGCGTGAATTCATACTGCATACGGTTTGGTTATTAATGACGGGCATTAGTCATGAGTGATATTGGAATTGAATCTGTATTGAGCCAGATACGTGCCATGTCTTCGGCGGCACAGGGCACTGCTGCAGCAGCGGCAAAAGAGGGCGCCGAGCGGCCAGATTTTGCCGGTTTGTTGCAGGAGTCAGTCAATAAGGTGAATGACATACAGCAAACTGCCGGAGGCCTGACAGCGGCATTTGAGGCAGAAGATCCAAATGTGGATCTGGCGCAAGTCATGATTGCCGTGGAAAAATCCGGTCTGGCCTTCCAGGCGCTGACCCAGGTACGTAACAAACTGATATCGGCCTACCAGGAAATTATGAATATGCCCGTTTGATACTGATCGGGGTCACGTAAAAAAGGTAATGAAATATGGCACTTATCAACACTAACAACCTGGCAGCACAGGCAAGAGGCTTTAATGCTCTGCCGGTATTGCGGCAGGTCGGATTGATGATTGGTCTGGCGGCAAGCGTAGCGCTGGGATTTTACGTTGTCCTCTGGTCACAAACACCTGATTACAGCATGTTATATGCCGGGATGTCAGACGCAGATGCGGCACAAGTTGCCGAGTCACTCGAACAGTCTGGTATTCCTTATCGCATTGAAAGGGGGTCAGGTGCTATCACAGTACCCGGCAGTCAGGTTCGCGAGGCGCGCATGCAGCTGGCCTCCAAGGGCCTGCCGAGAGGTGATGGCAGTGGTTTCGAGCTATTGGATAAATCCAGTAGTTTTGGTACCAGTCGCTTTATGGAAAAGGCCCGCTATAACCGTGCTATCGAAGGCGAGCTGGCCAGGACGATCGCTAAATTGCAAAGCGTGGAGAGTGCACGAGTCCACCTTGCTATCCCCGATCGGTCAGTTTTTGTCCGTGACAAGAACAAAACACGTGCATCGGTCGTACTGAATCTGTTTTCAGGTGCCCGCCTGGATGAGGAACGTGTCACAGGGATTGTACATCTGGTGGCTGCAAGTGTTCCTGGTCTGGAGGCAGACCAGGTAACCGTTATCGACCAGAAAGGACGGTTGCTCACAAACAGTAGTTCCACCAGTGGTATCGCGGCCAGTTCCAGTCAACTGACCTATACACGCAGTCTCGAGTCACTCTATGCGCAACGTATCAAGGACATCCTTGTGCCTATCCTGGGTGAAGACGGTGTCCGGGCCCAGGTGGTTGCGGATGTGGATTTCACCATGGTGGAAACAACGACCGAGACTTATCAGCCTGATGACAGGGCTGTACGCAGTGAGGAAACCTTCGAGGAAAGGACCAGTGGTACCGGTGTTGCGGGTGTGCCGGGTGCGCTCAGTAATCAGCCACCAAGAGCAGGTACGACAGGCGCGGACGTGACTGAGGAGACAGCGGCGGCTTCGATAAACAGTAGCATTCGTGCGACGCGCAATTACGAACTGGATCACAGCATCAGTCATTCACGTACTGCACCCGGTGAAGTACAGCGTCTGTCTGTAGCCGTGGTAGTAGATTATCGTACGCAGATAAAGGAAGACGGTACCGTGGAACGTGTGCCGATTGGTGAAGAAGAAATCGCACGCATTACAGCACTGGTCAAGGACGCGGTTGGATTTAATGCCGAACGCAACGACAGTGTCAACGTAAGTAATATCTCATTCAAGGTCATCGATGAGATGGAACCTCTGCCCGAAGCACCGGTGTGGCAGCAAGCCTGGATCCGGGATGCAGGCAAGAAGACACTGGGTGGTTTGATGGTTTTACTGCTGGCATTTGGTGTTCTGAAGCCATCATTAAAAAGTCTGGCGACCAGTTCGGCAGCCGTTGCTGCCTTGCCACCGGGGACAGCGGCTGGTCAGCCACAGCTGGCGGATGACCAGCTCAGTCTTGGAAATCAACCGGCTACGCCCCCAATGTCGCAAGAACAACAGTTTGCGATGGCCAGGGACCTGGTTGCAAAAAATCCGCAACAGGGAGCGAAAGTGATAAAGGAATGGGTTGCTGCTGATGGCTGATAAGGAAAACACACTGAGTGGTACAGAAAGTGCTGCCGTACTGCTTCTAAGCCTGGGTGAAGAGCATGCAGCCAGTGTTCTCAGGAATATGGAACCACGGGAAGTGCAAAAAGTCAGCGCAGCCATGGCCACATTATCCGATGGGGCAGGAAAACAGGTTGGCTCCGTGCTGGGTAATTTTGTGACAGATGCCAGCGGGCAGTCAACATTGGGGGGCGGCTCTGATCAGTTTGTAAGTAATGTACTTGAGCAGGCCTTTGGTGCAGAAAAAGCCGGGAATTTACTCAATCATGTGCTTGAGGGAAGCAGTACCAAGGGCCTTGAAACCCTGAAGTGGATGGACCCGATGGCTGTTGCCGATGTGATCAGGAAGGAACATCCCCAGATTCTTGCCATTGTCTTGTCGCAGCTTGATTCAGATCAGGCAGCTGCGGTCCTGAAGGAGCTCCCGGAAGAAGGTCGTGTCGATATATTGATGCGTGTTGCGCGCATGGATGCGATCCACCCGTCTGCCCTGAAAGAACTCGATGAGATACTTGCAAAACAGTTCAGTTCATCTGGTGGAGGAAAACCATCCATCGCCGGTGGCACCAAGACAGTAGCCGACTTGCTTAACTATCTGGGTAAAGCAGATGAAGCAGCGCTTTCCCAGGGTATTACCGAGCTGGATGAAGCTCTCGGACAGGAAATATCCGAGCTGATGTTTGTGTTCGAAAATCTGAAAGATGTTGCTGATCGTGGTATTCAGGCGTTGCTGCGTGAAGTGTCATCTGACTCACTGGTCGTTGCACTCAAGGGCGCGGATGATGAAATCAGTGAAAAGATATTTTCAAACATGTCAAAACGAGCAGCTGAGATGTTGCGTGATGATCTGGAAACCAAGGGTCCAGTGAAGCTGAGTGAAGTGCAGGTTGCCCAGAAGGAAATCCTGGTTGTTGCGCAACGCATGGCAGAGTCAGGAGACATTGTGCTGGGCGGTAAGGGAGGTGACGAATATGTCTAGAGACATGGTAGTAGATAAAACTGACAAATGTCAGCGTTGGAGCCTTCCGGAGCTGGGGAAGCCTGGCACCGGTTATTCCAGCCAGATGTCGGCTGGAGACCTGGAAAATGTGCAGCAGCAGGCCTATCAGGAAGGTTTTGAGCGTGGTTGCAGGGAGGGACAGGAAGCAGGCAGGCAGGCGATGGTCGAGCAGGCCGGTAACTTCGAGCAACTTATGCGTGCCTTAACTCGTCCATTTGAAGACCTGGACCAGAAGGTGGAAGAAGAGTTACTTGAACTTGTCTTTGTGATTGTTCGCCAACTGGTAGGGAATGAAATCAGTGCAAATCCCGAACAGATTATGACCATTGTGCATAAAGCAGTAGCGGTGTTACCGACTGCTTCGCGTCATTTGCAGTTATACCTGCACCCGGACGACGCACAACTGGTTCATAAACTGTTACCGGCCTCGGATAATGAAACACAGTGGCAGGTCATCGAAGATGTGTCTGTGGGTCGTGGTGGTTGCCGGGTAGTCACAGATACTTCACAGGTTGATGCGACCATTGAAGCGCGTCTCAATAATATTGTCGATTTACTTTCCGGTGATGAACCTGACGGGGAAATACCGGCATGAACGAGGCAACCGGGATGCCATCGGCACAGCGTGGTGAACTCTGGGCACACCGGCTTGCTGCATTTCGGGAGCGACTTGACGCCCCGGTGCCATTGGTCGTCGAAGGCAAGCTGGTTCGCATGGTGGGATTAACGCTGGAGGCAGTGGGTTGCCAGGCCCCCGTGGGAGCGCGCTGTGATGTGCTGGCATCGACAGGTAACCGGATCGAAGCCGAGGTTGTCGGGTTTTCTGGCGAGAATACAATTCTTATGCCGACCGGTGATATCCGTGGGCTGACACCCAATGCCCGTGTCATCCCGTCCAGACATGTGTGTGAGGCCGTTGTCGGTGAAGGTCTGTTAGGGCGAGTTATAGATGCTTCGGGGCGACCGCTTGACGGCAAAGGTCCTGTTATTGCCGATGCTCATGTGCCATTGACCGGGCGATTGATTAATCCCCTGGCACGGCAACCAATCAGCGAGACGCTGGATGTTGGCGTACGTTCGATCAACGCCCTGCTGACTGTTGGGCGCGGGCAGCGCATGGGGCTGTTTGCCGGCAGTGGTGTTGGCAAGAGTGTGTTGCTTGGGATGATGACCCGCTATACGGACGCAGATGTCATCGTTGTCGGCCTCATTGGTGAGCGTGGGCGCGAGGTCAAGGAATTCGTACAGAATATCCTGGGCGATGAAGGATTGTCGCGTGCGGTGGTGGTAGCCGCGCCGGCTGACCATCCGCCGTTAATGCGTATGCATGGTGCCTGGTTAACTACGGCAATTGCCGAGTATTTCCGTGATCGTGGTCTGAAGGTCCTGTTATTAATGGACTCGCTTACGCGCTTTTCCCAGGCGCAGCGGGAAATAGGACTGGCAATAGGTGAGCCGCCGGCAACCAAGGGTTATCCACCCTCGGTGTTCGCCAAGCTTGCACAATTGGTGGAGCGGGCGGGTAACGGTGACAGCGGGGGTGGCTCGATTACCGCTTTTTATACAGTGCTTGCCGAGGGCGATGACCAAAATGATCCCATTGCCGATGCGGCACGAGCCACACTTGATGGTCATCTGGTCCTGTCGCGTGAAATTGCCGAGACCGGACTTTATCCGGCTATTGATGTCGAGGCCTCCATTAGTCGCGTCATGCATGACATTGCCGATCCTGAACATTTGCAGGCAGCACAGCGTTTCAGACAGCTCTATTCCATCTATCAGCAAAACAGGGATCTTGTTGCCGTCGGTGCGTACCAGCATGGTAGTGACCCCAGGATAGATGAAGCCATTGCCTATCAGCCTCGACTGCTTGAGTTTCTGCGGCAGGGCAATAGTCAGGGATTCGCGTTTAATGAAAGTCTTGAACAGCTTGGTGAGTTGCTGGTACCTGCCCAGGATGCAGGTGATGCATTAACAGAGGGGCATAAGATATGAATTCATGCAAGAGAATGCAGCCGGTAGCCGAGATGGCACAACAGCAGGCAGATACCGCTGCTCAAAGTGTTGCTGAATGTAATAGAGCCTATGCAACCATGCGTGAGCAGCTGGATGAGCTGCTTTCCTATCGTGATGATTATGCGAGTGGATTACAGCAAAAGAGTCACCAGGGTTTTAATGCGCTGCAGATTAAAGACTACCGGTTGTTCATGGAGCGCCTTAACAAGGCAATCGAGCAGCAACAGGATGTTTTAAACAGCGCAGGTGTCCAGTTGGCGGCAAGCAAGCAAGTATGGATTGAGAAGCAGCAACGTGCAAAGGCAATTGATTCTGTTGTGTGCCGCTATCAGCAGGTTGAGCAACGTGAGCGATCACGACGTGAGCAGCATGAAGGTGACGAACATGCGCAGCACTTTTTGCGCAGACAAAATAATTGAATATCCAGCCAGCGACGTAAAGATGGCATGGGTATTGCAGATACACTTTCAAGTGTAATGAGCTTTACCTTTGTCGCTAATTATCAAGAGGATTTATTGACGTATGAACAATCCTATTCAGATGCTTGAACCGCCTAATCTTTTTTCTTCGGATGCCCCGAGTGTGGCTAACACAGGCCAGCGTAAGGATGGAGAGAGTTCATTCTCCAGCATCTTGTCCCAGAGCAAGGGCGAACCGAGTGGCACGAAGGACGGCCAGTCTTTACCCGCCTCCGGCAACAATTTGCCAGAACAGCACGCCGACGATGGCTCATCAGTTGTGGCTGAACCAACAGATGCATCCGCCGGGTCAAATATAAATGGGGAACCTTCGCCTGTGGATATGGAGCTGCCAGAAATGCTGGTGGAGCAGACGGTCCCGCAACAGTCTCTTGTGCCGGATGTTCTGGCAGTTGAAGAAGCGGTTCTCGCAGAACAGCCTTTAAACGTGGCTGACTCTGCAGCTGCCGAATTTGAAGGACAGCAGCTGCAGTTGCAGTTACAGAGCCAGGTAGTAGATATACGATTTCTTGCAAAATTGACGCCTGACAATCTATCACTACCAATTGATCAGTTACAGCAGGGCATGGTTGATGATGTTGCTGAGTCTGCGGGGCTTCATGCTTCATATATGAAGGCTGCAGAGTCTGGTCGTGTATCATCTGATGCAGTATCCGTTGCCAATGTCGTACGGGAAGCGGTGCAATTTGCAATGGCTGGCCAGGCTTCAAGTGGGGATTTGAAGCAGTTCATGCAGCAGAACTGGAATAACCAGACGGCAAGTAACCTGTTACCTGCCGCCAATAGTGTGGAGACGAACGCCATACCCTTTCTGCAGACACTATCAGATAGTGTGCTGACGATACCTTCGGCAAGAGTACAGGTGCCGGTTGGTCAGCCAGGCTGGAGTGAGGACGTGGGCCAGCAGGTGACCTGGTTTGTTTCACAAAAAATCAGTGCTGCCAGTTTGCGGCTCAATCCGCAGCATCTAGGGCCCATGGAACTGGCGGTCAGTATGGATGGGGATCAGGCAAGCATTTCATTCACAAGTCAGCACTCAATGGTGCGCGATGCGCTGGAGTCTGCTATTCCCCGATTACGTGAAATGCTGTCTGAAAACGGTCTGAATCTGGCCGATGTGAATGTGTCGCAGCAAGGTAAGTCACACGGGGATGATCAGGGTTCGCCTGACTCTCAGCAAGGCGCTGGTGTTACGAATGCTAACGATGAGGCCACTGAGCTTGTATCCGGACAGGAAGTGCGACGGATTACAGTCAATACACAAGTCTTGATAGATTACTATGCATGAAAAATACGCTATATGTTTTCCAGCAGCTCGGATGTGATGGAATAAGGTTCAGGGTTTTCCTACCCTCTCCCCCGAATTTTACCACTGCATTCGAGCTGCATTTTGTCGGTTCTGGTTCCACAAGCGGTCGGAATACAGCAGCTGGACAGCCCCCTGGTGCCGGGAAGTCGACGGTTTCAGGATGAGGAGGCTGTCATAAAAATGACCCTCCTGAATCCATGAAATATAACTGTATGTATTATATGTAATAAATAATAAATTTATTTGTGGCATAAGACTTGCTTCGCTTAACACAGGTATCGGTGCTCTCCAGTTAGACGCATCGATTGGACTAAGGATAGTCTTAACGTTAAGCAGGGAAGCTTATGAAGAAAATCATTCTTATCGCAGTAGGTGTGTTGTTGCTTGCAGGTGTTGGTGTAGGCGCAATGCTGTTCCTTAAAGAAGATCCTCCAGCTGAAGGTGAAGCGGCGGGTGAGGCCACGGAGAAAGTAGCCAAAGTGGCAGACCCGGTCTATCAGGGCCTTGATCCTGATTTTGTTGTCGCCTTCCAGAATCCGAAAACAGTTCGTTTCATTAAACTTTCCATAGAAGTTATGGCCCGCGACGATGACGTCATCGAGGCCGTCAAGCTCCACATGCCTGCCATTCGGGATAGAGTCATTATTTTATTGAGCAGCAAGAGCGAGGACAGCCTTCTGGATACGAATGGCAAAGAACAGTTACGTGAAGAAGTACTTGCTTCAGTACAGGGTGTCCTGGAAGAAAATACCGGTGAGCCTGGCGTTGAAGCCATCTATTTTACCAACTTTGTAATGCAGTAAGTGCCATGGATGACGACGAAAAAATTACTGAACAAGTGGCTTCCGAAGATGTTGCATCTGGTGAGGTCTTGTCAGAAGAGGAGAAGGAGGCGCTGATGGCTGGCGTTAACTCCGGTGAAGTGGATGGTAATGCCGCATTACCCAGCGGTGAGGCTGTCCCTTATGACCTGGCTAGCCAGGACCGCATCGTGCGTGGGCAATTGCCGGTACTGGAAAAAATAAACGAACGTTTTATGCGTCAGATGCAGGGCGCTTTCGAAAAGATGCTGAATCGGCCGGTCGAGGTGTCTGTCGGCGAACTAAAAACCGTGAAGGTATCCGATTACATTCATGAGCTTGATATTCCGGCGAGTCTGAATTTTGTGCAAGTTGATCCATTGCCAGGTGAGGCGTTGTTTGTTTTTAACCCCTACCTCGTTTATTCGATAGTTGATATTTATTTTGGTGGGAAAAGTTTGCAGCAGGGCAGGGTAGAGGGGCGTGATTTTACGCCGACAGAAGCGCGCGTTACCCGGATCGTTCTGGACAGTGTCTTCCAGGGGCTGAAGGATGCCTGGGAACAGGTACTCGTTATTGACTGCAAATACATAAAATCCGAGTCAAATCCGCAATTTTCCTGTATGGCCGCCTCACGGGAGATGATGGTTGTATCCAGTTTTCATGTGAGCCTGGGCGAGATCGGTGGTGAATTTCATATCTGTTACCCCTTCTCCATGATAGATCCCATTCGCGGTTTGCTGGATGGTGGCCGGCAGAAGAGCAAGCTGGATATCGAGAAAATATGGCTAAGTAATCTACAGTGCAAGATACAGGAAGCGAGTGTAGAGATTCACGGCACGATTGCGGATACCGAGATAACTCTGCGTGATGTTTTTAACTTAAAGGCCGGTGATGTGATACCGGTGACATTGCCAGAGCAAGTAACCCTGATTGTTGATGACGTACCCCTGTTCCAGGGCCAGTTTGGTGTACACGAGGGCCACAATGCAGTGAAGGTTACCAATAGATTGAATGCTCAGGAAAAGTCATAACACACGGTGCATACCAGGAGATTATCATGAGTAAAGAGACCGAGACGATGGAACAGGATGAAACAGTAAACGAAGCGCCGGTAGATGACTCTGGAGATGTCATTGATAACGGGCAGGCAGAGTCAGGCGTTGAGCAGGGACAGGCATCCGGGAAGGATTATGAACCAGCTGAGTTTGATGGCATGAATAATGAATCGGGTGCAAGACCGCAGGCAGGTGATGCCAATCTGGACGTTATTCTGGATATTCCGGTGACACTTTCAATGGAAATCGGTCGCACCCGGGTCAGTATCCAGGAGTTACTGCAATTGGCCAGCGGTTCAGTGGTAGAACTGGACCGGATGGCGGGTGACCCGCTGGATGTACTGGTGAACGGCACACTGGTGGCGCGGGGTGAGGTTGTGGTGGTGAATGATAAATTCGGTGTGCGTCTCAATGATGTCATCAGTCCTGCTGATCGAGTCCAGACACTTAGATAAATGGTAGCCATATTATGAGCATTTTCAATAAATATCTCACACGGAGTTTGCCTGCCAGTGCATGCGGGTTACTGGCTGCAATATGCCCGGTAGGTGTTCATGCAACAGAAAAGGCACAGGGTCTATCGCCAGTAGGGTTATCTGCTGAAGTCATGGGGAGCGGCTTTCTGATGCAGTCTGCTACCGCACTCTTTGTCGTGTTGGCTTCTGTAATCGGTTTTGCATGGATGATGCGGCGGTTTGGTCGTTTGCAGTCATCTGCAAAAGGGGCTTTGCAAATGATCGATGGTATGGCGCTGAGTACACGGGAACGGATTGTTCTGGTGCAGGTGGGAGACACCCAAATCCTGCTGGGCGTGGCCCCTGGCAGGGTAGAGGCGGTACATGTGCTTGATAAACCTGTGCTTGCAGAGGCTGGAAAAGGAATGACGGGGAGTTTTGCGGATCGTCTCAGGGAAGTACTTGGAAAGGAGCAGTGATAGTGAAAATTAACCGGTTAATGTTGATGTTGGTGTTGTTGTTTGTACCCTGCGGATTTGTGCTTGCTGCGCCGGGTATGGCCGCAGTCACGGTAACACCGGCAGCGGGTGGCGGCGAGACCTACACATTGAGTATACAGGTGCTGGCGCTGATGACAGCGCTCTCCCTGTTGCCGGCAGCGTTGATAACGATGACATCTTTTACACGCATTATTATTGTGCTGGCTATATTGCGTCAGGCGCTGGGTACAGCCCAGACGCCTTCAAACCAGATACTTATAGGCCTGGCCCTGTTTCTCTCAGCTTTTATTATGGCGCCAGTGTTTGAGGAGGTTTATGAGGCCGGTGTCAAGCCATATCTGGCAGAAGAGATTGGATCGGAGCAGGCCTTTGAGCAAGGTTCGAAACCGCTGCGTAATTTCATGCTTGAACAGACACGTGAGTCCGATCTCGGGATGTTTGCCGACATCGGGCAATACCCGGAAGAGGATCTGGATTCACCCGAAACTGTTCCTCTTACTTTGCTGGTACCGGCCTATGTAACCAGTGAGCTGAAGACTGCTTTTCAAATCGGGTTTTTGATGCTAATTCCGTTTCTTGTAATTGATCTTGTCGTAGCCAGTGTGTTGATGTCCATGGGTATGATGATGTTGTCACCGATGATTATTTCACTGCCATTTAAAATAATGCTGTTTGTACTGGTTGATGGCTGGGCCCTGGTAATGGGAACGCTGGCGACCAGTTTCTTTACATAGGCAATAGCAACGGACAATCAGGGAGGACAGGCAATGACACCGGAAAGTGTGGTTTTGATCGGTCAGGAAGCAATCAAGATTACGGCCTTGATGGCAGCGCCTCTGTTGGGTTCTGCACTGGTAGTCGGGTTGTTGATTGGTATGTTCCAGGCAGCGACACAAATTCAGGAAATGACACTCAGTTTTATCCCCAAGCTTGCGGTAATGGCGCTGGCACTGATGATGCTGGGTCCGTGGATGATTCATCTGATAGTGAATTTTACGGAAAGACTTTTTGAAAACATTCCGGCACTGATTGGTTAGCTTCCTGAAACCGGGGTAACACACACGCTATGATTGCCGTCACCAGTATTGAATTAAGCGGATGGGTTGGTTCCTTGCTGTGGCCGTTTATACGCATAGGCGCCATGCTGATGGCCGCACCGGTATTTGGCGCACGTATGGTCCCTGTTCGCGTACGTCTGGCCCTGGCCATGATATTGGCATGGGTTCTGTCGCCAATGGTTTACTCCGATGCTGTCGTGATTAATCCACTGAGTGCTGAAGGACTGATAGTTACTGTGCAGCAGGTTCTTATCGGGTTGGCAATGGGGTTCACTTTGCAGATGGTGTTTGCTGCAATTGTGATTGCGGCTCAGAGTATGGCAATGGGTATGGGGCTGGGGTTTGCTACTGCAGTCGATCCACAGAATGGCGTGCAGGTACCCGTCGTCGCGCAGTACTACCTGACTCTGGCAACACTGATCTTTCTTGCGCTGAATGGTCACCTGCTCATTATCCAGGTGCTGGTCGACAGTTTTCAGAGCCTGCCGGTCAGCCTTGAAGGCTTGACGCGTGAAGGGCTCTGGGCGCTTGTTAACTGGGGTGGCCGGATGTTTGCCGGAGCAGTGATGATCGCGCTGACGGCCATGACTTCCCTGCTGGTAATCAATATCGCCTTTGGTGTTATGAGTCGTGCCGCACCTCAACTTAATATCTTTGGTGTCGGGTTTCCGGTCATGATGGGTGCTGGTTTCATTGTGATTATACTGAGCCTGCCCGGGCTTACACCCCACGTGACGGAACTTATGCAGGAGGCCTTTGAACTGATAGGCCTGCTGGTGGCTGGAGGCTGATTTATGTCCCAGGGTTCCGGACAGGAGAAAACCGAACAGGCAACCCCAAAACGCCTGCGTGAATCGCGTGAAAAAGGACAAATTGCCCGTTCCCGTGACTTGAACAGCCTGATACTACTGCTGGTGGCCTCGGGCGGGCTACTGGTATTTGGTGAAACCATGTTGCGCGGCATGGTGCGCCAGATGTATTCGGGTTTTATGCTGTCACGCGAGGTTATGTTTGACCCAGCCCGGCTTCAGCAATATCTGGGGCAGGCACTGATTGATGCCTTGCTGGCATTTACCCCCTTGCTCGGCATGCTGTTCCTTGCCGCCCTGCTGGCGCCGATGGCGCTGGGGGGCTGGTCATTCAGCCCCAAGGCGCTCATGCCCAACTGGGGTAAATTGAACCCGGCCAAGGGGTTTGGCCGCATGTTTTCGCGCCGTGCGCCAGTAGAAGGACTCAAGGCCTTTGCCAAGTTTGCTGTGGTTGCAATTGCATCCGCAATCCTCCTGAGTCAGTGGGCGGGTGACATTTTTATGCTGGGCAGTGAGCCCTTGCGCAGTGGTCTTGCGCATACCGCACATATCGTTGGTTGGTCATTTGTTGCGGTGAGTTCTGTACTTGTCCTGATTGCCGCTGTCGATGTCCCATTCCAGCTTTGGGATAATTCCAACAAGTTGAAGATGACGAAGCAGGAAGTGAAGGACGAACAGAAGCAAACCGAGGGTAGTCCTGAAATCAAGAGTCGCGTTCGTGCCGTACAGAGACAGATGGCACAGCAGCGCATGATGGAGGATGTCCCTGCGGCTGATGTGATCGTGACCAACCCGACACATTATGCAGTGGCTTTGCGCTATGACCAGGAAGGCAGCGGAGCACCTACCGTCGTTGCCAAGGGTGCAGATTTGATAGCCGGCCATATACGCAAGGTAGCCAATGCCCACGACGTTGCGATTGTGGAGGCACCGCCACTGGCGCGGGCACTGTATTTCAATGCAGACATTGGTCAGGAGATTCCGGCTGGATTGTATGTGGCCGTGGCCCAGTTGCTGGCTTATGTCTACCAGTTAAAAAATATTCAGGCACCAGGACAGGAAGTGCCGGTACTGCCGGACGATCTGCCGGTACCGGATGAACTATCAAGAGACCCTTAATACAGGACGTTGAGAAGGTGACAACATGGAAGGAATAATGAAATCCGGGAAGTTCAATCCCCGCATACTGATTGGATTGGGTACGCCATTATTGCTGGTTATGATGCTTGGCATGATGATCTTGCCACTGCCAACGCTGGTGCTGGACCTGGTATTTACGTTTAACATTGCGCTTGGATTGATTGTCCTTCTGGTCGCTGTGTATACCCTGAAGCCCCTGGAATTTGCCATTTTCCCGACAGTATTGCTGGTCGCCACCTTGTTGCGGCTGGCACTGAATGTGGCCTCTACCCGCGTTATTATGCTGAACGGCCATGAAGGGAGCGGGGCTGCCGGTCGTGTTATCCAGGCATTTGGTGAGTTCGTGGTGGGTGGTAACTATGCAGTGGGCCTGGTTGTCTTTGCCATTCTGATTATTATTAACTTTGTCGTGGTGACCAAGGGTGCCGGGCGTATCGCGGAAGTCAGTGCCCGCTTCACTCTGGATGCCATGCCCGGCAAACAAATGGCGATTGATGCAGACCTGAATTCAGGTCTCATTGACCAGGATCAGGCACGAACGCGGCGTGAGGAGGTTACCCAGGAAGCAGACTTCTACGGTGCGATGGATGGTGCCAGCAAGTTTGTCCGCGGTGATGCCATCGCCGGATTATTGATCCTGTTCATTAATATTATTGGTGGATTTGCTGTGGGTACGTTACAGCATGGACTGTCCATGGCTGACGCGGCGCATTTTTACACCTTGTTGACGATCGGTGATGGTCTGGTTGCCCAGATTCCGTCACTGGTGCTGTCGACTGCAGCGGCCATCATGGTAACGCGGGTGTCTACAGCGCAGGATATGGGGCAGCAGATTATCGACCAGCTGACCAATCACCCGCGGGCCCTGGCGATTACGGCGGCTGTCATCGGTGTGCTTGGGCTGGTTCCCGGAATGCCTAATGCCGTATTCATAACACTGGCGGTCATGATTGGTGGTGTGGCCTGGCTGATCAAAGGCAAGCAGGAGGAAGATGCCGCAACGAAAGAGGAACAGCAGGAACAGCCTGTTGCTGACGAGAACTCAAAGGAACTTGACTGGGATGATGTCTTGCCGGTTGATGTCATTGGGCTTGAAGTGGGTTATCGCCTGATTCCACTGGTGGACAAGAAACAGGGCGGTCAATTGATGTCCCGCATCAAGGGTGTACGCAGAAAGCTTTCACAGGAGCTTGGGTTTCTGATTGATCCGGTCCATATCCGGGATAATCTGGACCTGCAGCCGGGCGCCTATCGTATTAACCTGATGGGTGTTCCGGTCGGTGAGGCCGAGATTCATCTGGAGAAGGAACTGGCGATTAATCCCGGGCAGGTGTTCGGCAAACTGGAAGGCCTTGCAGTCAAGGACCCGGCCTTTGGGCTGGATGCGGTATGGATTGACACCAGTCAGCGTGATGAGGCGCAGACGCTGGGTTATACCGTGGTCGATGCCAGTACTGTGGTTGCGACCCACTTGAGCAGTTTATTGCAGCAGCATGCACATGAGTTGCTTGGCCACGAAGGTGTGCAGCAACTACTGGATATGCTCGCCAAGTCTTCGCCAAAACTGGTTGAAAATCTGGTACCCAAGACACTGACACTCGGGGTTGTTGTGAAGGTGCTGCAGAATTTATTAATGGAAGGTGTACCGATACGTGATTTGCGCACGATTGCCGAAACATTGGCGGAGCAGGCCCCGAGAAGTCAGGATCCTGACATACTCACGGCTGCTGTGCGGGTCAAATTGTCACGCATGATTTACCAGAAAATCAATGGCATGGAGGATAATCTGGATGCAATGGCGCTGGATCCAAGATTGGAACAGTTATTGCTTAAGTCTATACGGGGCGCCCATGAGGGTGGCCCTGGACTGGAACCGGGGCTTGCCGAGACAATGTTGCAGTCGCTGTTGGAAAATACCCGGCAACAGGAAGCCAGGGGACAAACAGCGGTGTTACTGGTATCCCCGCAATTGCGGCAATGGCTGGCAGAGTTTGTTCGCGGTCCGGTTCGAGGGTTGAATGTTCTGGCTTACACCGAGCTGCCCGAGAACAAGCAGGTCAAGATCGTGGCAACGATTGGTAGCGAAACATTCGCAATGGCCAGTTAACAAGGTAAGACAATGCACCGCAGTGTTTTGTTACAAGGAGGTAGCAAATTATGAAGATGAAGCGATTTATTGCCGCCAGCGCGCATCAGGCGATGGAACAGGTCAATGATGTACTTGGCCCTGATGCACTGATTCTTTCCAATCAAAAGGTGCGGGAAGGTGTCGAGATTATCGCGGCGGTTGACTACGAAGAGGAATTGCTCTCCAGTACCCCTGCCTCCGTTGAAGATATTCCTCCCGGGGATGAAGCACCCGGAGAAGTTGCACCGGCCACGAAGAAAGACCGGATACCGATGACTGCCAAAGATCAATCGGACGATGCTGAAAGTCATTCGCTGGAATGTATGCATCAGGAAATACAGTCTCTCCGTAACCTGCTGGAAGCTCCGTTATCCCGGCTGGTATGGTCTGAAATGGAGCGGCAGCAACCCCATCGTGCTGCCTTGCTTGCACGAATGACGGAGCTGGGCCTGCACCCGGTGATTGCCAACCGGATAGCGAATCAACTGGAAGATATTCAGGATGATGAACAGGGCTGGGAGCAATCATTATCAATTCTTGAGACCATGCTTCCTGTTGCAGACGATGAGCTACTGGCCACTGGTGGGGTGGTAGCGCTGGTTGGTCCTACAGGTGTCGGGAAGACCACGACAATTGCAAAACTGGCTGCCCGGTTTGCCTTGCGTCATGGTCGGCGTCATGTAGCGCTGGTTACCATGGACCATTATCGTATTGGTGCTCACGAGCAATTGCGCACCTATGGGAAACTGATAGGTGTGCCTGTGTCTATTGCAGGTGATGAGGAGGAGTTGCGGGTTATTCTCAACCAGATGAGTGACCGCAAGCTGATATTGATTGATACTGCAGGTACCTGCCAGAGGGCAATGCAGTTGTCAGAACAGTTTGCGGTTCTGAACGTGGAGGGTGCGTCAATAAAACGTTACCTGGTACTGTCTGCCACCAGTCAAATGGCAGTGAACGATGAGGTAATCAGCGCCTTTTCCAGTATTAATCCGGAGAGATGCATATTGACGAAGGTTGATGAAGCAACCAGCCTGGGAGGTGCGCTCTCGGTATTGATAAAGCACCGGTTGCCGGTCGCCTATATGGGGAATGGTCAGCGTGTTCCTGATGATTTCCACGAGGCAAGTGCAAGACGACTGACAGCATGGGCCGCGGCGCTTATAAAAGAGAACGGGGATGAGCAATCTGACGAGACCTGGATGCAGGCCCTTGGTGCTACGGAGGTAGGAACAAATGCTCATGCATATTGCTGAGAAAACCATGGATCAGGCAGATGGACTTCGTCGCATGACCCAGCCACGACCTGTAAAGGTGATCGCCGTGACTGGCGGAAAGGGTGGTATTGGAAAAACCAATGTTTCCGTAAACCTGGCGATTACCCTTGCACGGCAGAACAGGAGTGTGATGTTGATGGATGCGGACTTCGGGCTTGCCAACGTGGATGTGTTGCTGGGGCTTAATAGCCGGCAGAACATGTCACATGTCATTTCCGGAGAGTGTTCACTTGAAGAAATTACGATCGATGGGCCGGCTGGCTTGAAGATTATTCCGTCTGCTTCAGGAAATAACAGCATGCTGAATCTGACTACCGTGGAGCATGGCGGGCTGATTCGTGCATTTAGCGAGTTTACTCATGATGTGGATGTTTTGCTGGTAGATACGGCGGCCGGAATTTCCGAGAGTGTCGTTACCTATACACGTGCAGCTCATGAAGTGATTGTTGTTGTTTGTGATGAGCCCGCATCATTGACCGATGCCTATGCGCTTATAAAGGTATTGCATCGATACCATGGGGTGTGTCGTTTTCATGTTCTTGCAAACATGACGAGTAGTGCCCATGAGGGCAGAAATCTGTTCGTAAAACTCTCCAAGGTAACGCAGCGTTTCCTGGACGTGAGTCTTGGTTACATGGGGGCTATTCCCCAGGATGTGTACCTGCGCAAGGCAGTACAACGCCAGCAGGCTGTTGTGGAGGCATTTCCACGCAGTGCATCAGCGATTGCATTCGGGAAGCTGGCTAAAAAAGCAGACGAGTGGCCTGTGCCTGAGCTTGCAACGGGCCAGATGGAATTCTTTATAGAGCGCTTGATCCAGTCAAATAACGTTGCGTAAGGGTATATGACAGAACCATGGGCGTTACAGGATTCATTACAGTGTTTCTCGGTACCCTGTTACTTGCAGGTCCCGTTACCTGTGACGCTACAGAGCCACAAGTGCTGTTAATTTCAGTGTTACAAACTGATGATGCAGAATACGCCAGGGGGCTGCTTGCCAATACATCTGCCATTGAGGCAGATCATCAGACAACTGTCAGGAGTTACGGGACGGACAGCTTGCGCCAACCGGAATATATTCAGCAAGTACGTGTAATTGAAAGCCAGGTAGCACATATTTCAACTGTATATCGTTCACCGGAGGTGCGTTTGTTGTGGGCGAAAGATGGGGGCAGCAGGATTGTTCCCAATGTTGATCTGGTGACGCAGGAATCGATGTCCGGGTTTTATGTGCAGGCGGAATTGCAGGGCAATGAAGTGTTGCTCAAGCTGGATGTCTACAGCGGGAAATCAAAATCTGAACGTACAGGTTCTGGATTAAACCAGAATATGCGCACGACAGTTTATGGCCATGTGGGGGACTGGTTGGATGCCGGAGGATCGTTGCTCCTGGGTGCAGAGCCAGCGGGTAATCGTGTTTACACCCTGCAGCAGGTAAAAGAGGGACAAAAACGCTTATTGGTAAAGGTGGAGCTTGTACACTGATGGCTATTCAATCGGGAACTCACCGTCGTCACATTTCTTCACATGAAGATTATGCGTATTCGTCAACATGGGGCGGAGAGTTGTCAGTGTCTTTCGTCCCGTCTCCGGGCTGGCGGCGCGGCTGGCTTGCCGGTTTCTCCTCCTGCGGCTCGCGATGCCGTCGCCGATGGTCAATTGGCCTTGAAGAAGGGGGCGGTATGAGTGGTCTGATGTCCTCGATTTTTCCCATGAGCAGTTGCCCTAATCTTAAGTTGTTCGTTGACTATGTCGGCAGTCATGTAAATTACTTGGGAAAGCGTATTGGATGCAAGCGAGCGGGAGTGTGGACTATCTGGCTATTATCCGGGTGGTTATGCGAGAATCAGCCGGTAATTTCCGGGCTGTATTGAATGGGGCTATTGTCATGATGGAGCACAACAGAAACCTGAGCAGTATTGTCGGGACAATTCAGGATGAGGGCCCGCCATCGGGTGAGCCAAAGGATCCGGCCTTCATGTCACCGGATGTGAATGCAGCTGGCGCTGTTAAGGCAGAAACATTTGTTTTTCCCCTGGCAGAGCGAGTGCGCTCTGGCGGGCGGTTATTTTCCTACATACTGTTTGCCGCAATGTTTGTTACTGCGGTCTCGATATTTCTTATGGGTGATGGAGAAGAGCCTCTGGTAGAGAATGCGGATCCTGCGGGTGCAGGTGAATCAGTGGAGACCATGGTTGGTGGAGAGCCGAGCAGTGAATTTTACAATCAGGAGATCCAGGAAAGACAATCAGTGATTATGAGCCGTATGGAAGAATTGACTGCCACGATAGCAGATCTCAAGAGAAGCCACGACCAGTATCAACTGGATAACCAGGGTGAGCTGAACGGGCAATCATTAACCGCGAAACGCATTGAAGAAATGGCGGCCACGATTGCGGATATCAAGACAAGCAATGCTCAGTATCAACTTGATAACAGGAATGAGCTGAAAAGTATGCAGCAGGAATTCCGGCATAAAATAGATAAAATGGCTGCAGCCCTTTCCCGGTTGCAGGATGGGGCAGGTGGTCAGCAGGAAAGTTCTGCAAAACCTGCAAAGGATTCGAGTGTCGCTAGCGTTGCGCAGCCGCAATCAGATGCAGTGCCCGCCGGAGGTGAATGGGTGGTCAACGTGGTTAGTTCTGAATATGTCAAACCAGTTGAGCAGCTGATGAATGAACTGCACCAGCATGGAATTCCTGCGGAAATACAGGAAGTGACTGTTGGCGGGAAGGTGCGCTATCGCCTGAGGATACCGGGGTTCTCTACCAGTGAGGAGGCACGGGATTATGCAAATAATCTTGATGATGACCTCGGCCTGAAGGATCCATGGATCAGTAGGCGTTAGCAGCAGAAGATCGGGTTAATTGGACTAATCAGTAACAAGGACGTTTCATATGGGTATCATCAGACATGCCGGTTTCACTCTTCTTGAGCTTCTGATTGCATTAATAATTGTGGGGATGCTGTTGATATTCGCGATCCCTGTCTATATTGACTATACGGAACGTGCAAAAGTTTCCACCGGTATTTATCTTGCTGCAGCGGCAAAACAGGCGGTCAGTGAGCATCATGTGGTCTTTAATGAATTTCCGGACAACAATAGCAATGCCGGAATCACCTCTCCGGAGGAGATTGCAAGCCAGTATGTTCAATCGGTCGGCATTACTCAGATACCGGCACCTGGTACAATCCTGATTACCTATAAGGGTAGCTTCAGGATTGACGAAGGGGCTACAGTTCTACTGGTTCCTACAGATAATATTGGTTCAATTGCCTGGAATTGTATTAGTACCTTGCAGTCATTGTTGCCGCCAAGCTGTCGTTGAGCTTCCAGGTGGGAAGGACTTAAAGTTATCAGCCGACCAGACGAATAAGATAGCAGAGTACTGTAATAATCCTTGAGAGGTTGCAGTACTGCGTATGAAACAAGCCACAGGATGGAGGCTTGTGAAGACACACCTTTACGTCATATATACAAGGGAATGTGAACATGACAACCGATTTTAAATCAGCCGGATTCCTGGTAGAGACTGAACTTCTCGCGCGTTTGGAGAAGTGCACAACCCTGCCCAGCCCACCAGTTGTAGCCATGCGTATACTCGATCTTGCTCAGGATCCAGACGTGGACATAGGCAAGGTAGCCGATGTCGTGAGTATGGATCCCGCATTGACGGCCAAGATCCTGCGAATTGCCAATTCACCAATTTATGCTATCAGACGCAAGACAGAGAATCTGCGTCAGGCCATTTTGCTGCTTGGTCTTAATGGAACCCTGACCATGGCGCTTAGCTTTTCGCTTGCCGCTTCGATGCATAACAATGCATGTCAGGGTTTTGACTATAATTTGTTCTGGAGGCGCTCGCTGGCGGCAGCAACCTGTTGTCGCAGATTGAGTGTAGCTGCCGGCATGGGCACAGTTGAAGAAATGTTCCTTGCTGGCCTGTTGCAGGATATTGGCATGCTGGCACTCGATAAACTGCAACCTGACTTTTATAAAAATCTGGGAGTTGACCAGTCCGATCACAATATGTTGCAGGAGATGGAAAGGGAAAAAATTGGTGCTGATCATGCGGCTATTGGAGGCTGGTTGATGCAGAAATGGAATCTGCCTGAGGGGCTGCAATATGCGGTGGCCGGTAGTCATAACTTGCAGTACCTTGATAGCCAGAGTGAGTACTTCGCTTATGCGCTTTGTGTGGCGTTATCCGGACTGCTTTCCGATGCACTGCCAATAGATGACGATGGTCGGTCGCTGATGCCTGTATTTAATCTCATCAAGGAGCACCTGGCAATAGATGAAGAAACGTTATCCATGTTGCCTGCGAGTCTGAATGAGGACTTCATGGACGTTGCCTCACTGTTTGAAACTGATCTGGCAGACTACAGTCTTTCCGAGTCCTTGGTTGATCAGGCCAAGGAAGCGCTCTTGTTGCGCAATTTGCAAACAATCAAGAGATCAGACCACCTCTTGGAAGAGACCGCTATGCTTGAGTCCAGGACGCGGTCGCTGGAAGAACAGGCCCGGCGTGACGGGCTGACTGGATTGTTCAATCGTGCTTACCTGGACGATAAATTGGAACGGGAGTACAGGATGGCGACGGCACGTGATTGGCCTTTGGCCGTTATGTTCGTGGATCTTGATCACTTCAAGGCTGTTAATGATACCCATGGGCACCAGGTCGGCGATGATATTCTCCGGGCAGCCGCCGGCATGCTTGGTGATTGTGTGCGGGATACTGACATTGTCGCTCGTTATGGTGGTGAAGAATTTGTGATTATACTGCCAGGCAGTCCAGAGAAGGCGGCGAATATTGTTACTGAACGTGTTATCAGTACCTTCCGCGAGACTCGACACCTGGTGCAGGAAAGTGGTGAAATAATGGTAACAGCGTCTATTGGTCTGGCTATTATGGGTGAAGGCAGAACATTCGCGAGTGCGGCTGAATTACTCGGTGCAGCAGACAAGGCCGTATATGCGGCAAAAGACCAGGGGCGGAACCGTTCTGTTCAATATAGCAGTGCACTTGAGTCAACTGCCAGTGGTTAGATAACAAACAACTGAAGGGATGAAGCACCGGTGCATCCCGCAGTGGTTCAGGTTGACAGTCCCGCAAGGTGAAGGAAAGAAAAAACTACTGCACCCGTACCCGGAACTGGAAACTGAAGCCGGGGTTGTTGCTGCCATCTGAAGCCGCAAAGGCGCCACTTGTCAGGCCGCGGAAATGGGTGACGTTGCTGTCGTAACCGTCGGCATCCGGCACCGGTGTGTAGTTAAAGGTTCCGCCGCCATCATTTGAGAACTCGAGGTCATCGGTGCTGTTGCCCAAGGCGATAAACGAATAGGCAAGTGCGCTTGATGTGCTGCCGTCAATAAATACCAGTGGCCCCGAACCAGCCCCGGCAATATCACTAACGAACATTTCGGTATTCGCCGGGATGGAATCGGTTACCGTGACGGAATCCGTGTCCGCTACTCCAAATCCTGAATTAGTGGAAGAAATGGTGTATTGCATGACGGCACCCGGTATGGCTTTTGGGTTGGTTGTGCCATTTACCGGGTCTGACAGTGTTTGTACGGATTTAAGTGTCAGGATATCCGGTGACGGGATAATGGTGACATCCACGCTGTCCGAATCATTGCCGGACGCCGGGTCGGCCTGATCCAGTGTCAGGCTATCGGCTGTATTGGTGATCACGGTGGCTACCGGGACGGTGTCTGCGCTGACGTTGAGTGTCAGGGTCGCAATCTCTGCATTGATCAGTGCGCCGACGGTCCAGAGGCCGCTTGCCTGATTGTAGCTGCCA
>Ga0164313_10000269_pt1 | contig 39242 bp, 26 predicted proteins | sample GuaBasSedimGuay4_FD_113735 | JGI IMG/M metagenome (GOLD analysis project Ga0164313, IMG submission 113735) | Subseafloor sediment microbial communities from Guaymas Basin, Gulf of California, Mexico - Guay4, Core 4569-4, 0-3 cm | ecosystem: Environmental > Aquatic > Marine > Hydrothermal vents...
AGATCGTCATGGGCTTCCTGGAGGTCTCGATGGATGGCGATGGACCCGTCGCGACCGAGGGCCATGTCATCTACGCTGCCGAGCAATCGAGTGACCGCTTGCCAGAACGGCACGTGGGTGAGCTCGAGGCGGCGGAACACGCCCACCCGAGATCCTTCGGTACGACGCCGAGCAGCGCGCAGGAGCCGACCCAGGTCTCGCCCGTCGTTGGGAAAGACGCCAATACCCACGATGGGTTGGAATCCGCCGAGGTCCGCGAGGCCCGCGAGCCGATTGCAGATACGCCGCCGGCAGGCGAGGGCGCCGAGGAGGCCCGTCTCGGGCAGGAGCACATAGAGTTCGTCATCCTCGACCCGAGCGACGACGTCGGAATCGCGCACCGCGTCGAGGAGGGCGTCGGCGAGGCTGCGCCTCAAAGTGCGCATGTCTTCGATGCCGAGAAGCCGGCGCCCGTCTTCGAGGCCATCGAGGCTGACCGTGAGCAGGCTGAAGCGCCGCCCGTGGCGGGCCGCGCGGTCGATCTCCCGACCGGCCGCATCACCAAAATATGCAAAGGTGTAGGCGCTCGTATCCGGGTCCTTGATGCCTGCTCGGGCGATGGCTTCTACCTTGCGTGCCGCGGAGAAGGCTGCCGTCGCAAGGCCGGCGACCACCTCGAGGGCCCCCTTGGCTGCGTCGTCGACGGCGCCCACACCCGCGAGTTCGACGATGGCGAAGAGGTCCGCGCCGCCCATGGCGTTGAGCTGAATGCTGCCCGCGCGCTCTTGCACGGAGAGCGTCGGATCGATGTGGGCCAGGTCTTCGGCGTCGAGCATGGCCGGCGTGGCCGCAGGATCTCCGCTCGTGGCAACGCGCAGGTAGCGCACCGCCGCCGGAAGCTCCGGGAGGTAGACAGCGCTAGCCGTCGCTTCCACCTCGGCGGCGCAAGCGTCGAGCACACCTTGGGCAACCGCCGAGGCGTCCGTTTCGGCGACGAAGGCGGCGCAGCGCGCGTAGGTGGCGTTACGTCGCTCGGACCCCTCTCGCTCACGGGCGAGGCGCTCACGCTCACGGATGAGCATGCGTCGCTCGCGGGCACGGTCGACCGTGACCATGAGCCCATCGCCGGTCAGCGGCAGGACGACGGTGGCGAGCACGCCGAGAGCCATGGCGTGGCCGCTCTCTTCGAGCTCGCTCGGCTCGGCCATGACCAACACGTCGACATCCCCGTGCAACGCTCGTAGGTGGTGCACCAACGCTAGGCCGTCACCCCGGGGAAGCGAGAGCGAAACCAGGGCGACGTGGAACGTTTCGGCCGCCAGCCGCGTCAAGGCCGCCGTGACCGACATGGCGATCTCCGCGTGGTCGCCGTGGTCGGTCAAGACGCGGGTGGCAAACTCCGCTTCGGCGTCGCTGGCCGCACATACGAGCACCGATAGCGAGGGGCGTTGCATCGTCAATCGGCGCTCAGGGTACCCGTGAACACGCGCCGTGCGGGGCCCGTCATCGATACGCGCTCGGGTCGTGCCCCGACCTCGATGATCAGGGTGCCGCCGGGAAGGCGCACTTCAATTGGCGCCCCACGCTCGGCGCGTCCTGTTTCGACCGCCGCGACCGCGGCGGCGCAGGCGCCGGTCCCGCAAGCCCGGGTCCAGCCGACGCCCCGCTCGTAGACGGCGAGGTCCATATGCCCGGCTCCATGCACGGTCGCGAAACCCACGTTGACGCGCTCTGGAAAGCGGGGGTCTGCCTCGAGGCGAGGCCCGAGGGCCAGAGCGGAGTCACCCACTTCATCGAAGATGACCACGTGGGGATTGCCCATCGATACGCAGGTGACCCGGAGGGTTTGTTCATCGACATCCCAGGGCGCGTCGATCACTTCCTTCGGCTCTGCCGTCTCGTCTGTCTTCTCGGGTCCCTCGGCAACCGAGACGGGCACCCGCGCAGCATCGAGGACAGGCACCGCCATCTGAACTTCGACGCGGCCGTCTGGAAGCACGCGGCATCGGTGAGGGCCGGCGTCGGTGTCGATGTCGAAGGCTTCCTCCGTGACCGTACCTCCGAGAGACAGATGCAACGCGACGCAGCGCAGGCCGTTGCCACACATCTCGGGACTGGAGCCGTCGGCGTTGATGACTCGCATGAACGGGCGACCGCCCCGAACCCCGGTGATGAGCACGCCATCGGCGCCGATGCCCAGGTGCCGATCGCACATGGCGATGGCTCGGTCCCGGGGAACGTCCTCCTCGACGACGATGAAGTCGTTGCCGAGGCCCTCGTACTTCGTGAACGCGATGGTCACCGGCGGGAGTCTAACGCACGCGGACGACAGTGCCCGGAGCGTCTTCCGTCGGCAAGATGGCGTACCAACCGCTGGGCAGCGCGGGCTCGGTGAACGAGAAGAGCCAGCGCGCATCGGTGGGCGAGAGGTTCACGCATCCGTGGCTGTGCCGTTGCCCGAAATCATCGTGCCAGAAGGCCGCATGAAAACCGTTCGACCCTTCGAAGTACTGGACCCAGGGCACGGCTTCGATCGAGTAGTTTCGCTCGACGTCGGTCCGCTCGAGGTCGTCCATGTCGCTCGTCGCGAGCTTCACCCAGACCCGAAAGGTGCCGCGGGGCGTATCGTGGGATGGACGGTTCCGCCCGGACGAGATGAGCGTAACGTAGACCGGGCGGTCCCCTTCGTAGGCGGTCATCACCTGCTCGTCGACATGCACGTCGATCCACCGCTCGTTCGGGCCGACCTCGGCGGGTCGCGGAGCAACGGTCGCGCGGCGCAGGTCGGCGCGACGCATGAACGTTCCGTCGACCAAACGCACCATGCGCGGGCTGACCTCTTCGGCCACGTGCACGACGTCACGGCGGCCGAGGCGACGAAGCACCGGGCCCCGGGGTCGTGCATGTACCCGGGCTCCGTTTCGACGAACGAAGGCGACATCGAAAGGATCGTCTCGGTCGAGGGCGATCCCCTGAAACGTGCTGCCCCGGGCAAAGCGCAGATTGCTGGCTTCGACCCAGAGCCCCCGGCGGGTCTGAAAAAAGGTGAGCCCGGCGTGGCGAGTGCGCTGAAGCAGGACGAGGCCGAATCCTTCGCCGTAGGCCTCGACGTAGTCGTCCGCGTCGTGGTCGCTGGGGCGCTCGTAGGCGCGGGTGCCATCGAAGGCGACGAAGGCGTGGGTATTCGGGAGCAGCCCGTCGCCCTGGTGGGGGGGCTGATCCACGCCGCCGGCTGCGTCCGGAGAGAGTCGCACGTAGTGCTCACATACAAACGCCGAGGGGCCGGTCTCGACCCAAAAGCCCGTCGGACACCCGTTGCCGGCGAGGCGGCGGACGAGGGGCAGGCGGGTACCGAGGGCGACGGTCCCGCGCCGGGGAGATCCGGCGCGCGGCTCCCGATAGAGCACGGCGCCGTCGTCGATGACGAGGACGGAACGGGCCCACGGGGGCGCGGGGACCGCCCCCTGGGCGGCGACCGGGGCAGGCATTGGCGACGCAACCCACACGAGTTGAAGGGCCACCTCGATGGCGAGCAGAATGACGATCGGCTTTGCCCGCACGTCGCCATGATGGCCCGTGGCGCCGCCACCGCGCAAAGAACGCTCCCCCCAGCGCATGGGTGCGCCAGAGCGTCCCACGCAAGACTTGCCCTGATCGCCAAAGGAGCCCGCTGGCGAGAAGCCATTTCAGTAGTGATCTCGCCGGTGGGGCGATGTCGCCAAGAGTGGGCGACCACTTGCAGTAACCCACAACCATGATGACCCCCCTCCCCCGACTCCTCCCCCTCACCCAAGGGATCGAAGAAACCGACGAAAGCTCAGAAAACGAAGCGCAGAACGAGTTCGATGAGGTCAGCGGCGTTCGGCCGATCCTGCGCCTCGTCCCTCGAAGCGTCCCCGACGACGTCCCGGACCTCACGCGGTGGGCGCGGCTGCTTCCGCCGGAGATTCTAGACCTCACGGAGTCGGCGCACCTGCTTCCCCCGGAGATCCCCGATCTCACGGAGTGGGCGCGGCTCCTTTCTCCGGAGACCCCCGACTACGCCGAGTTCGTCACACTACTGAGCGTCTGGCCGGAGATCCCCGTCGCGGCGATAGAGACCTGCGCCGAGACCACGGAGTGTCTCGCCTTCGTGCATGCGCAACTCGAGGAGATGTTGCTAGCGGCCTGAGCGAGTTCGCGGCGCTCAGCCGGACAGCCTCTATTCCTCGAGGCACAAGAGACGGGTCGCGCTACAGCTCGTGCCACTCACACAGCCCGCCTGCGTGCTCCACGTTCGGATGCAGGCCGACGTCATCCCCACCGTCGTCGTCCAATCCTGACAGGTGCTCGCGAGGGTCCCCGGCGAACCGAGCGTCGCCGCGCCAGAAAGAACGAGCCGAGAGAGGTGCGCGGCACCGGTCGCGTCGTAGACCGGTGAGACATCGAGATCCGCAGCGGTCAGCCAGTCAGCTCGCGTCGGTAGGAGCGGCATCCCGTCGCTTCGAACCCATGGGAGACCCCCGGAGAAGCGGTCGATCCCCGCGGCGCCGTCGGTCGCGAGAAACGCGCCATAGGTTCCCGAGCGCCCCGCCGCTGTGGCCTCGGCCGCACACAAAACGTCGGCCGATGCAAGGCCACCGTCGGGCAACCAGGTACCGACGGTCACGAACGCGCCACGTCCCACGGTGGGCGACGGCGAAATAGCAACCGTCTTACCAACTTCGGCGCAAACGAATCTGAAGCTCTGATCGCACGTGACCCCACCTCCCCCGGATTGAAACGACCAGCCGCGATCCGCATTCTGAATGTGACCCGTCACCATCGCCGAGTTCGTCGTGAAGTCCGCACACAGGTCAGTCGGAGCACCACGATTGAGCCCCCAGATGTCAGCGGCACCCACGTCGACCCCGTACTCATCGAGGCGCACCGGATACCAAAGGGCAAAGCTCAAGCTCTGGTCCGCGACCGGTGCATCGTCCATGCGGATGAAGCCACGGGAACCCGAGAGACGACTGAATGACGTAATGGCGCTGGTCGACAGCAAGGCAATCCACGAACCCGACAGCCCCGCCGCCGAGGCGAGGACCCCGCAATCGGCGTCGGCACCGGCGAGGCCGCCGAAGCTTCCGTCATGGGTCGTGGAACTGACGAAGATTCGGTTTGGGACCCGCGTGAAGCGCGCCTCGATCGTGGCATCGGAGGTCGCCGCGAAGCTGCACCGCGCCCGACCGGAGCAGGGACCGGTACCCCATCCCTCGAACCACGAGCCCGCGCTCGCCGTGGACGTCACGGTCACCGTCGTCCCAACTGGAACATCCACCACGCAGACCGCACCGCAGCTGAGCCCCGGCGCACCCGAGTCAGCGACGACGGCGCCGACCCCGGCCCCGGTCCGGCTGACGGTGATTTGCACGGTCCGGCCGGCGTCGCGGGCATCGGACGCCGCATCGACGATGCGAACACCCGTATCGCCCCCTCCGTCGCCGGGGCCCACGTCGCCGGGGCCCACGTCCCCCGAGGCGACGTCAGCGCCCGTATCCACGATCGCGCCATCGGGGCCAGGTAGGTCTTCGAAATCGACGCGGCCACAGGAGCACGTGAGCAAAACCACCCACGCGACACAAACGAGCGCGACATGACCCCGCATGGCCGAATGGTAACACCTGGCGACGCGAAGCGGTTCTAGTCTGCCAGCCGGGAGAGCGGCGTCACCCTGCCTCGCCGCGAATGCCGTACCGCTTCGCCAGCTCGCGCAGATGGTAGCGAGTGAGGCCCGCCGCTTGCGCCGAACGGGTCACGTTGTTGTTGTGTTTCTCGAGGAGGACCTTCAGGTAGCTCGACTCGAACGCGTCGATGACCTGCTGCTTGGCCTCTTTGAAGGGCACTTCGTCTTCGACGTATTGCTCGGCGTTGGCGCCGCTCGGCATCGAGTGGGCCGGGGTCCTTTGACTCGTCGGCATCATGTCGGCGACGGTCAGCTCGACATCGTCGGCCAGCGAGGCCGCCCGCTCGATCGTGTTCTTGAGCTCACGAACGTTGCCAGGCCACGGGAAGCTGATGAGACGCGCCATCGCGTCCTTGGTGATGGTGAACTTCTTGTCCTCGCCGGGGTGGCGCCGATTGCAGAAGTCGGTGAGGAAGTTGTTCGCCAGCAGCGCGATGTCCTCGGGGCGGTCCCGGAGTGGGGGCAGCTCGACCTGGACGACGCCCAGGCGGTAGTAGAGGTCTTCCCGGAACGTTCCCTCGTTGACCATCTGGCGCAGGTCGCGGTTGGTCGCAGCCACGACGCGGCAATCGACCGAGATGGTCCGGTCACCACCGACGCGTTTGATCTCGCGGTTCTCGAGGACCCGGAGCAGCTTCGGCTGGAGCGTGATGTCGAGCTCGCCGATCTCGTCGAGGAAGATCGTGCCGCCGTCGGCCTGTTCGAAGCAGCCCCGGTGGCGGTCCGTCGCCCCCGTGAACGAGCCTTTTTCGTGGCCGAAGAGGGTGCTCTCGATGAGATCCTTGGGGATCGCGGAGCAATCCTGGACTACGAAGGTCTGCTTGGCGCGCCGTGAAGCGGTGTGCACCGCCCTCGCGACCAACTCCTTGCCGGTGCCGGTCTCGCCGCGCACCAGACAGGTCAGCTCCGTGCCCGCGACCTTTTCGAGGGTCGCGAAGATCTCGCGCATGCGGATGCTCTTGCCTACGAGTTCGTAGAAGGAATCATCCTTGGAGAGGTCGATCTCGACCATGCCCTTGACCGGCTCGAACTGGATCTTGGACTGACCGACGCGGATGACCGTGCCCGGTTTGACCCACACTTCTTTCACCCGAAGGTCGCCGACGAAGGTGCCATTGGTCGAGCCGAGGTCGTGGAGCATCACGCCATTCTCCGAGGCGACGACCTCGAAATGCGTTCCGCTCACGGCCTTGTCGGTGAGCTGAAGATCGCAGATGACCGAACGCCCGGCGGTGACCCGCTCGCGGTCGATGACCAGCTCTTTGCCCTTCTCGGGGCCCTCGAGGACCACGAGCTTACTCTTCTTGAGACGTCGCTTCGTCGCCTTGTCGTCGACGAAGACTGTCGTCATTGAACCGGATTCTTCGCTCACGCCGCGTCCCTTCGGAGCGCCTCGATGGCGCGCCCGTAATCCTCTGAGCCGAAAATAGCACTGCCCGCGACCAACATGTCGGCGCCGGCCTCGACGACCCGCTTCATGACGCCGGGCTTCACTCCACCATCGATCTCGAGGGTAATGTCGAGGCCCGCATCGTCGATCATCTTTCGCAAACGCGCGATCTTCGGCAGAACGGCCTGGATGAAAGCCTGACCGCCAAAGCCGGGGTTGACGCTCATGACCAGGATCAGGTCGAGCTGGTCGAGCACGTAGCGGACCTCTTCCTCGGAGGTATGCGGATTCAACGCCACCCCGGCCTTCTTCCCGAGGCCACGAATCTGCTGGAGGGTTCGATGGAGGTGCGGCGAGGCCTCGACGTGCACCGTGATGATGTCCGCGCCGGCTTCGGCGAAGAGCGGCACGAATTTCTCTGGCTCGACCATCATGAGGTGGCAATCGAGGGGCAGGTCGGTGGTTCGGCGAAGGTCCTTCACCACCTTGGGCCCGAGGGTCAGGTTGGGAACGAAGCGCCCATCCATGACATCCACGTGGATCCAGTCCGCCCCAGCCTCGGCGACGGACGCAACCTCGGCACCGAGCCGGCCGAAGTCGGCGGAGAGGATCGAGGGGGCGATTCGGGGAGATCGCGGAGATCGCGGCACGAAGGCAGTCAACCGGGACCCCAACGGGGTGTCAAGGGCAGCTGACCACCAGAGCGAAATACCCCGAATGCTTGACGCTTTCGCCTGACCCACCCACAATCCTAGGCCGTCGGGAGCGGATAGTTCACCCCTCCCGCGCAACGCAGCATTCATGGCCGATCAGCGATACGTCGTCATCGACCGCCTCGAAGCGGGAGGCATGGCCGAAGTCTTTCGGGGCGAGTCGCAAAGCGTCCAGGGCTTCAAGAAGCAGGTCGCGATCAAGCGCGTCCTGCCGCACCTCGCGCAGAACCCGAACTTCATCTCGATGTTCCTGGACGAGGCCCGCCTCGGGGCGCGGCTGACCCACGCGAACATCGTCTCCGTCTTCGACATCGGCGCGGCGGACAACACCTACTTCATCGTGATGGAGTTCATCGACGGGGCGAACCTCAAGTCGGTGATCGAGGGCCTACGCAAGCAGGGACGCCGGTTCCCGATGAACGCGGCCATCTACGTCTGCATCGAGGCCTGCCGCGGGCTGAACTACGCCCACGAGACCCTCGACGACGACGGCGAGCCGCTCCACATCGTCCACCGCGACGTATCCCCGCCCAACATCCTGGTCTCCAAGCGCGGCGAGGTGAAGCTCACCGACTTCGGCCTGGCCAAGGCGTCGACGCAGCTCGAGAAGACCGACCCCGGAGTGGTAAAGGGCAAGTTCAGCTACCTCTCGCCGGAAGCAGCGACCGGCCAGCCCGTCGATGCCCGAGCCGACATCTTCGCCCTCGGCATCGTGCTCTGGGAAATGCTCGCCGGGCGCCGACTCTTCCTCGGAGAGACCGACTACCAAACGGTGAAGCTGGTCCAGCAGGCCAACATTCCGAGCCTCGTGCGGCTCAACCCCGAGGTCGACGAAGAGTTCGAGCAGGTGCTGCTCAAGGCGCTGACCCGCGACCCGGCGGACCGCTACACGTCATGCCGCGATTTCGGCGATGCCCTGACGGGGTACATCTTCGGCCACCAGATGAAGGTGACGGCGTACGACATCGCCGCCCTATTGAAGTCGGTCGACGCGAAGAAGCCGCGGAAGTCTCAAGACCAGTCGATTATCGATCGCCTGATCCAGGACGAACTGCTCTCGTTCACGTCCCTCGACGACATGCAAGACCCCCTCAACCCCGGGGCCCAACCGCTCTCCCCGGATGACGTCGTCGGCGCCCAGCCCCTCGACATCGGCGCGTTCGAAAACCCGGCAGACTGGTTCGCCGACGACGACGAAGTCGGCGACGCCCTCGAAGAGCACGGTCAATCGGTAGGCATCGGCTCCGAGCCGGGGTGGCGGGAGTCCGGGGCCATCGACGAAGGGTCCGAGCTCGCCCAGCTCCTCGAAGGAGGAGACACGGGGAAGTTGCCGAAGGTCGAACCGGCGCCGCTCCCGGAGGAGCCGGCTCTGCCGCCACCAGTCGACCCGATCGAGGCCGAGCCCATCCCGTCCGAACCCCGAGTCGAAAAAGCACCGCGCATCGACCCGAGCGCCAAGCACACCCTGCCTCCGCCCGAGTCGGCGAGGCCCCCGGCACCGGACGAAGGTGGCGGCGGCAAGGGCATGCTCTGGGCCGCCCTCATCATCATCGTCCTCGCCGGCGGCGCCGCGGCCGCCTGGTTCGGCGGATACATCCCCCACTAAAGAGCACCGGCTGGGTCGCGATACCCGGCGGTCGACAAGGGCGAAAGGGCGACGTCAGTCGACCGGAGCCGGATTGACAACCGGATCTGGCCTCGCTCGCTGCGCTGCCTGCTCACCTATGAAGATAGGCTCCGCCCGCGCGAGGAACCGAGACCACCTCGCTTGGGTCTCACGACCCATCCGATACTCTTTGGCACACACGCTTGGCGTTGTGCTCGAGCCTCGCGGGGATGCCGGGCACGGTGGGCCCAATTGGGATGAAAGTGAAACGGCCGCCGGGTGGCGGCCGCTTCAGCGCGACGTCGGCGCTGAGATGGTCAGGGCGCGTAGGTTTCGGCGAGGGCGTGCAGCGCGGCGCGCGCGGCGGCGAGTGGTGCCTGACGGCAGAACGTAGTGCTGTTGTCGTACGTCGTGCCGTCGAGGGCGAGGCTCATGGATTCGTATACGTCGGTTGGCGGGCTACAGGGCGCCTCGTCCATGGCGAGCAGCTCGATGAGCGCGGGGTCAGTCAGCACGGATACGGCGCTGCCGAGCTCTGCCGGGGTGACCGTTGCCTCGTGAACGCCGCCGGAGATTTCGCCAGTCCCGTCGACACGGAGGGTGCCGTCGGCGTGCAGCTCGACGAATCCGTTACAGTCGAGCTCTGGCGGACAGAACCCGCTCGTGCTGATGCGGAAACTGTCGAAGCGGGCCGGCGCGGGGAAGTGGCGGTCGGTGAGGTCCGACAGTGCCTTGCGCGCGTCGACCAGCGCACCCTGGCGACAGAAGGTCGTGCTGTTCTGGTGGGTCGCGTCTTCGAGCTCGAGCGTCATACCCTCGTAAATGTCGGTGGGCGAGGAGCACGGGGGCTCGGCCGCTGCCAGCAGGTCGATCAACGCGGGAGCGGTGAGCGCGGCGACCGCCTCGGCCAGCTCGTCGGCGTCGACCGTCGTCTCGTGAACGACCGCCGGGAGCTCGCCGGTTCGATCGAAGCGAAGCGAGCCGTCGGCGTGCAGCTCGACGAATCCGTTGCAGTCGACCTCGGGCGGACAGAACCCGCTCATGCCGATGCGGAAGCTCGCGAACGCGCTGTCCGGTGCGCAGTCCGAATCGGGTCCCGCGCAGATGCCCGCGTTGATGAGTCCCGAGTCGCACTCGCCGTCGCCGTACCAGCCGAATTCCCCGCACAGATCACAGCCTGGTGCGAAGTCGAAGAGCGCGCAGAGGTCCGCACCGTCGGCCTTGCCGGCCATCGCGTCCGCCTTGGGGAACGCACCTTCTTCGGTGGTGGTGGTCGTGCAGCCGACGGCGGCGAGGAGAATCAGTGTCGTGAGGAGTGCGTTGCGCATCGGAATGCCTTGGTGAGGGTCGTGAGGGTTTCGCCCCTCCCCACTGCACTCTCCGGGCCGACAGTGTCAGCGGATCGCAACAGTTCAAGCGCGCCAGAAACACCAGTTAATTCAACGATCTGACCGAGCGGTATCCGGCTACGACAAGCGCCGCCTCACTGGCTCAGAGATGCGCCAGTCGGCTTCTCCTCGCCGACCGCGCCGAGGACGCAAGCCGGGCGTTTGGCGTGAGTGGACGGCATTGGAGCCAAACGGTGTCGCATGGAGCGTGAGACACAAGCGAGGCCAGATCGCGCCGTGGATCGCGCTCCAGGCGATACTGTTTAGCGGCAGCGGCGGACGGCTCGGCGTACGTCTCCCGCATCGAAGCCCCGGGGGGCGGCGGCCAGATACCTGCGCCCCAAGGTGCACACCTCTTCGCTCGGCCGGGCCGTGGCAATCTCCACGACGAGGAGCCCCATGGCTTCGACCGACGGGGGCGAGGCCGCGACGGCGCGGCGCAATGACTCGATGGGGTCGCGGCTGAGGGCCGAAGTCACCGCGGCGATGTACATGTGGGCGTCGGCGCAATCCTCATCGAGGGCGAGGGCGGCGGTCGCGATCGTCCGGGCGCTCGTGAAGTCATCGCGCTCGTAGGCGATGCCGGCCCGGGCCGCCTCGATGCGCGCCATGAAGGAGGGCCCCATGCCCCGGGCTTCGGCAGCGGATTTGGCCCGCCCGAGCAGCCCCTCGACGCCGGAGGTTGAACCCGCGCGGGTGCGCGCGATGACCAGGCCGAGGAGCGCCTCCGGGTTGTCGGCGTCGATGCCGATGACCCGGTTGAAGACCCGAGCGGCGGCCGTATCCTTGAAAGCTTGGAGATTGGCCTGGCCAAGGGCGATGAGCAGGCCGGGCTCCCTGCTGCGTCGCGCCATGCGTCGGAGGACGAGGACCGCCTCCCACCCCTTGCCCTCGAGAACCATCACCCGAGCCTTGGCCTGGTCGAGGAACGGCCCCTCTCCCCCGGCCTCTTCGGCCCGGACGATCGCCGCCTTCATGGCATCGAGGTCTGAACCGCCCGCGACCGCCAGATAGGCGAGACCCGCGAGTGCTTGCCCGTCATTTGCGGCGAGCTCGAGGACGCGCTCAAACGCCCGCGAGGCGATGTCCTGATCGCCGGCGCGTAGCGCGGCCTCCCCGAGAGAGCGGTGCACATCGGCCGAGTCGGTCTGGCTCTGGGCGACGATCCCCCAGGTCGCCATCGCCGCCGGCCACTCGTTCTTCGCGCCCTCGAGGTTTGCCCGCGCCGCAAGGAGCGGGACCGCAACCGCCACGCCCTCCGGGCGCTGGACGCGAAACGCCCGTTCGATCACTCCCCCCGCATCGTCGATCCGACCGAGAGCGATGAGGACCTCGACTAGGACCGGGACGACTTCTACGTTCGCCGGTGCTTGCTGGGCCACGGGCTCGAGGAGGATCGCGGCCCGTTCGTTGTTTCCACGCCGCGCCTCCATCGCGCCGAGGCGGGCCGATGCCGGGATGTTGAGGGCCGGGTCGGCCTCGCGGGCCTGCTGGTAGAAACCCAGGGCGGCTTCGACTTCGTCCCTGGCCTCGGCGACGCGACCTCGAATGAGGCTGGCGTGGGCTCCGGTGCCCGCTTCGGCGAGGGCGACGACCGCAGCTTCGATGTCGCCCTGACCGAGGAAGGTGCCCGCCCGAAGACGTGCTCGGCGCTCCACGCGAATGCCCTCCTCGGGCAGGAACCCGAGGGTCTCCGAAGCGTCGTCGAAGGCCGCCACACCGACGAAGACTTCTGCTAGGTCGAGGATGAACTCCTCGTCTCCGGGAGGTCGGATTGCCGCGGCCGCGCGCCCCTCTTCGATGGCCAACGCCGGGGCCCCGTGGGTCGACGCATGCCAGGCCTTGATCAAATGAGCCCAGGCGCGCTGGGGGGCGGTGGCCGTGTCCGCGAGTTGGTCGAGCACGGCCGTCGCCTCTGCCGCAGCGGCGTCTGGGTCGCTATTGGCGAGTTTCAGAATGCGAGCCCGAGCAACGCGTACGTCGCCGGAGGCGTTGCCATCGGGGATGCCATCGAGGGCCGTGGTGGCGGCTTGAATGTCGCCGGCCCGAGCTTCGAAGTAGGCGTTGAGGGCGACGTAGCGCGGAGATGTCGGCCGGGATTCGCGGGCTCCTCGGCTGGCATCGAGAGCGTTTTCATAGTCGGCGGCGGCCGCGGCGACGAGGGCCAGGGTCCGCCGGACCTCGGCGTTGGTTTGCACCTGGAGAGGGAACTGGCTGATCGCTCCCCGGGCCCGGCCGATGTCTCCTCGGGCAAGAGCGAAGTAGGCCCCGGCGATGATCGCGTCGCGGTGGTGAAGCTCTTCGCCTTCGAGCATGACCAGCAATGCCTCGGTGGAGGCGGCCGCTTCGGGCACCCCGTGATCGATCAGGAGCGTCGCCTGGAGGCGGGCTCGGAGGGCGACGTCCTCCGAGTCGGATCCGTCGTGCTCGTCGGCGAGCTCGATGACCCGGTCGAGGCTGGCTCTCCGGCCATCTTCCTCGGCGGCGGCGAGAGCAGTCTGGATGCGTTCTTCGGCGCGGCCATCGAGCCAATAGGAGGCCCCGACGAATCCGATGATCCCGATGAAGAGCGGGACGGCGATGCCGATCGCGAAGAGTGGGGCTCGAGAGCCCTTCTTCTTCTGTACCTGCTGACCCTGCTGACCCTGCTGACCCTGCTGGCCGTGCTGAGCTGGAACCGGACGGGCAGGCACTCCAGCGCCAGGGGAGACCGCCTGGGGCACGCCGGGCGATGCCCCAGGCATGGGCGCACCGTGAGCGAATTGCTGGGGGCCGCCGGCACGGGGAACGGGCGACCCCGGATAGTCCATCGGTCCCGTAGGGGCGACCGCCGGCGGCGCCGCGTAATCCGCCGGACCCCCCGGTGCAAAAGCTGGCGCCGGCGCCGCACGCGGGGCGGGGAGGGGTCGCTGGGCGGCGGCGGGAGGTGCCGCAAAATCCGCCGGGCCCGCGGGGGCAAAGGCCGGCGGCGGCGCCGACTGGGGACGCGCAATGGTTCTCTCCCCGGGCAGAGCTTCGAGAGGGGCGAAGGCGCTCGTAGCGGCCTCGACCGCAAAGTCTTCGTCATCACTGGGGCGCGCGTAGGTCGGGGCGTTTTCCGCGAAGTCGACCGCCGGAGGTGGCACGAAGGCCGCCGGGGCCGGGACGTGGTACGGCGAGGGCGAAATTGGCGGACGGATCTCGTCCACGTCGGAGAGGTTCAGTTCGTTGGTGAGGAGCCCATCCTGGCCGACGTCGCCGGGGTCCGTGGCGACCTTCGCTTGGGGCGTCTGGGCAGCCGTGGGCTCCTCGGGAACGAACGCCGGGGCCGGCGGCCGCGGGGGAATACTGGACACCGAAGACGCATACCCGGGAGTCGCGGGAGCCCCAGGCGGCGGGGGGGGAAACTCCGACCCGGGGGGCGCGGGAAACGAGGACCTCGAAGAAGGCCCGGCCGGAGGCGCCGGCGGCACGGACCGGGGCGGCGCCGACCGAGGAGGCGGCGGCACGGACCGGGGCGGCGGCGCCGCCGGGGGAGGCGGCATCTGGCTGCCGGTCTGGGGCGGTGGCGGGATCGACGAGGGTCGGGCGATGGTCGCCTCACCCTGGAGGTAGGACACCTCCCCGGGGGCGTTCGGGTCGTACTGCGGCACCGAGCCGGTGACCACGTCCTCCCACTCGGGCGACTCGGTCTGCACCGTGGCGACCGCCTCGGGATCGAACCAGCGGTCGATCGTGGCCGAGGGGACGGGTTCTTCGGCGGCCACCTCGGACAGGAGTTCACGCGCTTCTTCGTCGCTCGGGTCGAGCTCGAGGGCGCGCCGGAAACTGTCCCGGGCCTTGTCGACCTGGCCATCGCGGAGATGTGCTTCTCCGAGGAGTCGATGGGCCGGCCCAGCCTCGGGACGGTCCCGAAGCACCGCCATCATCTCCGCGCGGACCTCGTCGTGACGAGAGAGCGCGAGCAAGGCCATACCGAGCAGAATGCGCACTTCCGTCATCGCGGGGCGCGACAGCAGGATTCGCCGGCAAGCTCGGACCGCCTCCTGGTAGCGGCGCTCGGCGATCAACTGCTTGGCACGGGCGCTAAGGTCCTCGGTCGAGGTGCCCATCGGGTGGTCAGGGTAGTCGGCTGGGGCCCCGGGGGAAAGTAAAGACCCGTCCTCAGACCGAAGCTGTGCGATTTTCGCTGATTCGGGATATTTCCAGGCGGAGGCGGTGCAGATCGGCGTCGGTCAGAGCCTCAGCTCCCCAGCGGCTGGCCTCGTAGCGGGCCGTGACCTCATCGACGACGTCAGCCGACACAAAACCCAGGGCCCGAAGGGTCTCGGCGTGTTCTCGCGGGGTACGAGTGTCCGGACGGGGATGACCGCGCCTCCGGAGGGCCCTTTCGAGGTCACGATAGAGGGAGACCGCGGCCCGAATGGTGGGGCTCTCGTCGATCTCACGACGGCGCGAGGGGCGCCGGAAGAGCCGGGCCACGACCCAGCCAGCGAGGCCGAGGAGCACGAGGGACCCCACGAACATCGCCCAGGGGCTCAGCGGCGCCCGAGACGACGGGGCGGCGCCTGGGGCATGTCCGCCGTCATCGACGAGGGAAGAAACGGCCCGGCGCGCCTTCGACAGAAAGCGGAAGACTCGGCGCAGGCCATCGACCTGAGAGCGGATGTCGTATCCCACGATGTCGCTGGCCCACCGCGTACGAATCGCGTCCATCATCGCCCGAACGTCGGCCATCAACCCTTCGTCGACGGCGAGCTCACCGCGAGCAGGCGGGGTCGGGTCGAAGGCCACCCAACGCCCGTCGAGGTGAGCTTCGACCCAGCTGTGAGCGTCTCCCTGCCGCACGGAGTAGTACCCGCCGTAGGGGTTGTAGGTCGCGCCGGCAAACCCAGTCACGTTGCGGGTCGGCACGCCGAGGCTCCGGAGCATTACCGACATCGCCGTCGAGTAGTACTCGCAGTGGCCGTAGCGGGCCTCGAAGAGGAATGCCTCGAGGGGATCACCATCGCCCACCCGGGGCATCTCGAGGGAGTAGCGGTAAAGGCCGCTATCCCGGAGGTGGGCCTGAATCAAGGCCGCCCTTTCACGGTTGGTCACGGCGCCTGCGGTGAGCTCAGCCGCGAGAGTGGAGACGCGGTCGACGCGCCGCGGGAGCGCGAGGTAGCGGTCGCGCTCGTCGGAGTCGAGTTCGTCGACGAAGACCTCCCCGGGATCGGACGACGCGTAGACCGTGTACCGAAGCCCCAGACCATCGTCGTCGACGTACCGGTACTCGTCTCCGGCCGAAGAGTTGACCTGTCGGGCGCGGTCTCGGGCTGCTTCGACGCGCGGCGGAATCTTCACGCCCACTGCACGCTCCGGCAAGAAGAGCACGGGTTCGTCGAGGCGATCGAGGATCACCTGGAGCTGAACGTCCTCGGGCAACGCCTGGCGCCGAAATGGGAAGTACTCGCCATCGGAGCGCATGGAGACGCTCTCGGCGGTGGTACGCGTCCAACGCCGACCGTCATAGTGGTCGAAGGAAGTTCCACGCATGCGCAACGCGAGTTGGGCCGGTACGACCGCTGACTCCGGGTTGCCTGGTCCGTCCTCATCGAGCGGGCCCAGCTGGAGGCGCATGACGACCGTCGGGTCGTCTCGAATGACGCCGAAATCTCCAAGCTCGATATTGCGTCCGAAACCCGCCGTCCGTTGCCCGCCGCGGCCTCCGAACGAAAGAAAGCCGAGCCCCACCCGCGGGAACGCGAGGAAGAGGCCGACGGTGAGCAAGAAGATCGGAAGGGTCAGGGCCGCCGTTCCGAGGAGGAAGCCGGGGCCGACGATGCGTCGCGACGCGAGGACCCGGCGCACGTCGGGACCGAGCTGCGCGCCAGTCTCTCCCGTCGGCCGACCTCCCTGGTACTTGCCCTCGATCTCGCTCCGGAGCTGGGAGAGCACCAACATCCACGGAGTGGTGATCACGAAGCCGATGAAGACGAAGCCATACGCGAGGTCCGTCGAAAGCACCGTGGCGGCGATCAAGTGGAGGAACGCCAGGATCGCGATTTGCTGGTGGTCCTTCGCGGTAGCGCGGTTGAAGAGGCGCGAAAGCTGGAGGAAGGCCGCGTACTCGAGGCCGAGGGCGAGGAAGGGCCCACCGAGAACTCCTCGGACGATCTGGAAGACGAAGAACGCCACGACCGCGGCGTTCCAACCGCGGACCCATCCCGCGGTGCGGACACGGTCGCCCTCTACGAAGAAGCTGCCCAGGTAGGCCACGAGGATGAGGCCCTGGACGGCGATGCCCAGCTCACCGCCGAGGGTCAGTGCGTACAACCCGAGGGCGGCGATGAGGTAGGTGACGAGCTTGTGCAGCAAGGCGAAGCTCACGGCGCGCCCTCCGCGTCACCCGCATCTTGGGTGGCTTTTGGGGCGGCTTTGGGGGCGGCTTTTGGGGCGCCCCGGGAGACTACCGGCACCACGATGGACCGGGAGGCACCGGCCGGGACGGGATCCGAGGGATCAGCTGCCGTGAGCCGTGCGAGGAACGCCCAGATGGGGTCCGGAGAGCCTCCCGGAAACACGACTTTGGACCGAGCGCCGCGGACCGCGACGTCGATCGCGGCTCCCCGGGTCAAGGCGGCCGCGGCGAGGGAAGCCACCTCGCTCACGGCGCGCTCGAAACCGAGATCCCAGCTCTCACCGGCGGCGGCGGGGCGGGCGTTGTCGAGGACGAGGGTCATGCGCGCCGCTGCATCGCGCTCGCGCTCCCGAACCACGATGCGCCCGAGGGCGGCGCTCCTTCGCCAGTGGATCGCTCGCGCCTCATCGCCGGGACGGTATTGCCGCAGCCCGGCTACCTCGGTGCCCGGGCCCACTCGCCCGACGGGATGGTCCGCCCCGTCGTCTATGCCTCGAAGCAGCCCCTGGTCGACGTCGACCAGCTGCGGATAGACCAGAAGCTCTTCCGGCCCCTCGTGGAGAAACGCCTTTTCGACGAGGCCGAAGGGATACCGGGTCCCCACCCGAAAGCCCGAGAGGTTGAGGATGCCGCGCTTTTGGGGGACGCGTTCGTAGGCCGCCTGGGTCGTGCCCGCGGCAGGGATCTTGAGGAAGTAGCAGCGCCTATCGGTGGGCTCGTCCTCGGCGCGGTCTTCGACCTCGAGGGAGTAGCTCGGCAGGCGGCGTTTCACATTGTCGACGTGCAGTTCGACGAGGGTCGGCGTGCGCGCAAAGGCCCGGGTCGGCAGCCGACGAGTCACGAAGACCCGCATGAGCGCGATCTCCGACAGGACCATGCTCAGCAGGAGAAGGCTGAGCATCAGCCCGAGCATGAGATAGAGGAGGTTGTTGCCGGTGTTCACCGCCGCGATGCCGACGCCGACGGTCACGAAGACGAAGGCCTTGCCCCCGCGGGTCAGCCGGGCCCGGCGGCGCGGCCCCGGAGCGCGCCTACGAAAACGACTACGGAGCCCCGCCAAGGCCGCGGCGATCATTGGTGTGGCTCTGGATCCCGCACTAAACGGGTACGGCCAGGGTGCTGAGGAGGTCACGAATGACGCGCTCGGCGTCGTCACGGCGCCCGGCAGTGTCGGGGCTCCCGGCGACGCGGACGCGATGAGCCAGGACGGGGACCGCCAGCGCCTTCACGTCGTCCGGCGTGACGTAGGTTCGACCCACGACCAGGGCGTGAGCTCGGGTGGCGCGTTCGAAGGCGAGGGCCCCTCGGGTCGAAGCGCCGAGGGAGAGCATCGAGCTGTGGCGGGTTGCGACGACGATGTCGTGCAGATAGTCGAGGACCGACTCTTCGACGCGCACCTGGTCCACGGCCTCCTGGGCCGCGACCAGGGCCGCTTCGTCGACCACGGTGGTGAGCTTGTCCGTCGGCTCGCCGCCGCGCCGCCCCCCGAGGACCCGGCGCTCGACTTCCTTGGACGGATAGCCGATCGACAAGCGCATCAAGAACCGGTCGAGCTGCGACTCGGGCAAGGGGTAGGTGCCGTAGAACTCCTCGGGGTTTTGCGTCGCGACGACGAAGAAGGGTTCCTCGAGGATGCGGGTAACTCCGTCGATCGAGACCTGCCGTTCGTCCATCGCCTCGAGGAGGGCGCTCTGGGTCTTCGGGGTCGTTCGGTTGATCTCGTCCGCGAGAAGGACGTTGGTGAACACGGGGCCCGGGCGGAACGAAAACTCACCCCGGTTCTGTTCGTAGATGGAGCCACCGAGGACGTCGGCGGGCATCAAGTCGCTGGTGAACTGAAGGCGCCGGAAGTCGACGCCGACGGAGCGTGCGAGGGCGCGGGCGAGAGTCGTCTTGCCGACCCCGGGCACGTCTTCGATGAGGAGATGCCCACGGGCAAAGAGCGAGGTGACGGCGAGTTCGACCACCTCGCGCTTGCCCTCGAGGGCCTTCCCGACGTTCGCGACGATGCGCGCGGCGACATCCGCGGCGCCGGCGTCGATGGGAGTGGCGGCTTGCACGGCGATGGAATGTAGCACGGTCACCGCGCCACAACGGCGCTGGGACCTCGCTTCATTCCTCGGGTGTGGTCGGGGGACCGCTCGTCGGGATCGACAAGACGATGGTCGTGCCTCCCCGCGCCGACGCATCGTAATGGACCTCACCGCCGTGGGCACGGACGAGGGAACGGGCCAGGGACAGGGCCAACCCCATGCCGCCGATTCGATGACCGGATACGGAGGTGATCGAGTGGAAGGCATCGAAAACCCGCTGACGGTCTTCGTCCTGAACCGAGGGTCCGCTGTCGGTCACGGCGACCCGCACCGCCCCCGCGGCGCTGCGCGCCGAGAGCCGAATCGCTCCGCCCTCCATGGCACGGGTGGCATGGCGGAAGAGGCAGAGGAGGGCCTGGACGATACGCGCGCGGTCGATGTGCAGCGGGGGCAGGCCCGGCTCGAGCTCTTCTTCGATAGTGAACCCATCACCGATTCCGGTCCGGAGGGCCACCATGTCGCGGCCTTGCCTGGTGGCCTCCGCGAGCAGCGCCACGGTCGGTGTCCACTCTCGGCGAAGGGGCAGCCGCCCGGCGTCGAGGCGCGCGGTATCGATGATGTCGTTGAGCAACTCAAGGAGTTCAGAGCCGCTGCGCTGAATGACAGCCACGTTCTCTCGCTGCCCGGGGGTGAGGTCTCCGCCGATGTCCGAGGTGAGGAGTTCGGAGAAGCCCATGATGGAATTGAGGGGGCTCCGGAGGTCGTGACTCATCGACGCCATGAAGATGGTCTTCTGAGCTTGGCTCTCTTCGATCGTGGTCTTCACCTGGCGCTCCACGTCCAAGCTCGCGCGCAGCCTTTCGATGACCCGATCGAGCTCGTCTGCGATCTCACGGACGGACAGATCCAGGTCCGAATCCGGGACGGCCGGCTCCGGCTCTGATTCCGTCACCAGTTGCATGCCGCGGGTGTCCGCCGCGACGGATACGCGCCGCCGAAGGCTCTCGACGTCACCCACCAGGGTGAGGGCCGCTCGGGAAGAGAAGCGGTGAATGAAGAAGGACAGACCGACCGTGGTGAGGAGCCCGGACGCGAGGGTGATGGCCAACCAGGACCCCGGCGCGCCTTGGAGAGCAATGGCCGTCGCCACCAGGCCCACGCTGCCCACGACCGCCGCCGCGTGAAACGACGCGAGGCGCTCATAGGGCGCGGCGGGTATCGGGGCGAGTTCGGCGGCGGGGAAGGCGGTGATCCACGGCCTCATGAAACGGCGGATGCCGAGGGACTGGGGCACCGCGCCGGCAGCGGCGACGCCCAGGGCGAAGAGCGCTACCGCGAGCGTCGTCGCCCCGTGCCCGAGGGCCCAAGGAGAGAAGGCGATGGCGATCACCCAGGCGAACCCGATGATGAGCTGCATCCGGCGACCGGCCTGGACCGCGTCGCTCAAAGCCGTCGGCGACGGCGGCAGTGCATCGTCGCCACTCTTGCGGTGAACCGCGACACGAAAGAGGGGCGCGGTGCGATGCACGGTCTGGGCCGTCACCGCGAGCATCGCGACGAAGGGAATCGAGAACAAGGCCATGATGGCCCAGGCCTGGCCCCCGACCGCGAGGGCGGCTCCGCCGGGATCTCCAAACGCGACGAAGCCGAGGAGCAGCCCCCCCTGGACCACCCAAATGACCCCGCCGAGGCCGGCCATCGCGAAGGCGACTCTCGCGGGAGTCGGGAGTTCAGCGCTCATCGCGAGCCTCCGGTGACTCTTGTGACTCTTGCGACTCTTGCGACTCTTCTGAGGTCGCTTCGACGAAAGGCAGGTGTACGTGAAAGGACGAGCCCTCGCCGGTCACGGAGTCCAGCCAGATGCGGCCGCCGTGCAGATCCGTCAGTCGCTTCACGATGGCGAGGCCGAGACCGCTGCCCTGAGTCCTCCGGAGCACACTGCTCGAGACCTGGGTGAACTCGAGGAAGATAGAGTCTCGCTCCCCCGGGGGGATCCCTGGCCCGGTGTCATGCACGCTAAACCGAATGCCGCCGTCCTCGGAGACCGCTTCGAGGCGTACGCTGCCTTCGGACGTGAACTTCAGGGCGTTGGTGCCGAGATTGACGAGGATCTGGCGTAGGCGTTTTTCGTCGGCGTAGAGCTTCGGCAGGTCATCGGCGACATCGACGAGGAGCTCGATCGGCTTCTTGCGCAGCTGCCCCGCGAGGAGTCGGTGAACCTCGACGACGATGGCCCCGGCGTCGATCTCTGCGCGGGAGAGCGAGATGTGACCGGACTGGAGGGCCGCCATGTCGAGGACGTCATCGACGAGGTCCGCGAGATGCTGTCCGGAGGAGTTGATGGTCTCGGCATCTTCGCGCTGGGACGGGGTGAGGGGCCCATCGATTTCGTCGAGGAGAACCGAAGCGAAGCCGAGGATCGAGTTGAGGGGCGTGCGCAGTTCGTGGCTCAGCTCGGTCAAGAACTCCGTCTCGAATCGGTCTTCTTCTTCGGCCTCGAGGCGCCGGTCCCGGTGCATCGCCAAGAAACGCTCGCGGCTCTCGAGGACACGTTCGATCTGCACACTCAAGGCAGCGACGCGAGTCTGATCGGTCGCCGAAAGCGAATGTAGCGACCCCGCCTCGCTCGCCGCAAGGGCCCCCCTCACCGAGGCGAGCTCCCGAGGAAAACCGGCGAGGAGGGCCCGGAGGCCCCAGAAGCCGAGACCCAGCAGGAAGACCAGCACGGCGATCGAGTAGGCGGACAATCCGCGTCCGGGGGGCACGAACGCGAGGAGCGTGACGAGGGCGGAGACGGCACCGAGAGCGGTGGCCGCCCGGGCCAATCGCGCGGCTATGGAGTGACCCGGCATCGACTTCGCAAGCGCGAAGGTATCAGGTCAGAGCTTCTAGAGCGGCGACCGTTTGGGGTCATACAATCGGTCGCGCCGGGCGATGGCGTGGGCGACTGCGGTGAGGAGGGGTTCGAGACCGCAGCCCTCGGTGACATGGGCGGTGACGGCGTAGCGCCGCGGCGCGAGGTGGCGGAGGCTGGCCACGACGCCGGGTGCTCGGATCATCGCTCGATCTCCGTCCCAACGGCAGCTCGGATCGGCACGCCCGGCCCCCGCCGGGAGATCCGCGCTCACCGAGCACAGTACCGAGGCCCGGGGCTTCGGGGGATTCGCGTCGGGAATCGGATGCTCGAGGCCGCCGTCGCAAAGCAGCTCGAAGGCGACCTCGCCGTGGACGATGCGAGCACCGTGGTGGGAGTTGCTGCGGGCGGTGGCGGTCATGATCCCTCCCTGACCTCGTTGCTTCAGCGCTGCCGGGCATTCGAGGAAGACAAGGAGAGGAGCATAGCGCGAAGGGCCGCACCGCGCATTTTGCGGCGAGATCACCGAGCAATTCCGACGATCACGTTAGAATTGAACGGCCTCTTTCGACTCAGAGCAGGTCAGAGCAGGACGACGTCTTCGACGTCGAGGGCTTCCTGGGCCACGACGCTTCGGGTCTCTTCGTCGCGGGTGGTGGCGAGCTCGTAGAGCTCGCCGAGCAAGGTGGGATATTTCTTGATCGCCTGTTGGAACTGATCCCGGCTCAACTCGAGGGCCACGGTGTGGTGGCGGGCGGTCACGTCGGCGGTGGCGGGACGCCGGAGGACGAGGCTGATCTCCCCCACCACGTCACCCGGGCCGAGGTCCGTGATGTGGATGTGGTCCCCGTCCTCGTCCACGCGGCTGACGGCGACGGTGCCGCTGGCGAGAAGGAAGAGCCCGCCTGCCTCTTCGTCATGGGTGACCAACCTCTCGCCGGCCTCGAAGGTGCGCGTTTCGAAGCGCGCCATGAGCTCCTCTCTTTCGCCAACTTCGACCGCTGCCAGAATGCCGCTGTGGCGCATCAGGTTGGCCACCATGCGCGCCTGGCAGAAGCTGCCGAGTTCGCGTCCGAGGCTCGGGTCTCGCTTGGCGAGTTTCTCGAGGGTGTCCCTGGGAAAGCAGAGCATGCGGGTCGGCTCGAGGGCGCGCACCGAGGCGGCGCGGGGCGCGTCGCTGACGAGAGCCATCTCTCCAAAGAGGGCCCCCGGACCCAACGCGGCGAGGCGAACTTCGGATTCGCCCGCGGTGCGCACGGCCTCGGCCATGCCGCGGACCACGAGGAAGGCCGCCTTGCCCTCGGCCCCCTGGTCGATGATCGTCGCGCCCGCCGCGGCGTCGGAAATTGTCGCCGCCTCGAGGAGGCGACCGAGGGTGGCCGAAGCGAGGGCAGAGGATAGGGGAAGCTGGGGAACGGGCGCGTCGGCGTCGGCGGGATCGGCGGTCGCGAGCCAGGCACGGAGCCCCTCCTCGGCCCGGTCGAGGAGACCCGGGCCAGATAGCGACTTCATCTCGGCGCTCAACTCGACCTGAGTCGGCAACGGAGGCGGAGTGGGGTGGGCATCGGGGCGGGCCCGCTTGGAGTCCCGGGCGAACACCTCGGCCACCGATGTGCGGAGGGCATTGCCTTCCGCCCCGGCATCGACGGCGAGGCAGATGGCCACGGTGGCCCCGCCCATGTCGCCGCGACGGACCGACGCATCGACGAGACGGGTGAGCGCCTCTTTGGCGATCTCGGGGCGGCCCTCCTCGGTGAGTACCTCGGAGATCAGCGCCGCAGCCTGGAGCTCGTCGTTCGACGCCTCGAAGATGGCGAGGGCGAGACGCAGCGCGTCCTCGCCCTCCCCCGCATAGCGATGGGCATAGGCTCGGTCGAGCTGCGACAATCCTGAGGTGGGCATCGCCCGCAGGTTACCGGAACACCCCGGCAGCTGTCAGGCGACTGTCAGGGGGCCCCGGGCATGGGGGTCATCACCGCCCCGGTACCCACGATCGTGGCCGGGGCCGCGGTGAAGGGCATGCCGATCGACAGGCCATCTCGGATATGGGGGTCGAGCAAGCAGTCGCGGCCCTCGATCCGAGTCCCATCACCATCGATGCACGCGGTGACGACCGGTTGGCACCCCGCTCCGCGGGCAATTTCGAACGACTCGAGGCCGTCGCCATCGAGGTCCACGTCCGGGGCGCTCGGCGGCAGCACGATCGCCCCGCCGAGGATCAGGTCGGCGAAGGAGGGCGGCGGACCGTCCGGATCGCCACACGCCGGCTGGCCGCCGATGAGGGGGATGTCGGCGGGAACGGGGATGGCAGCCATCAGATCGAGGGGCACGGCGCCGCAGATCAGACCATCGTCGAGGTGACTGAGGGTCCCCGAGGTCGCCCGAGTCGTACTGGCGATGCGGCTCTGGCGAATCTCGATCGGAAGGAAGAACCCCGTAATCGCGATGTCTTCGGGGCCTGCCGCGAGGAGCCGCGAGGCGATGGAGCCCACGAAGGAGATCATCGGGTTTCCATCGGCGTCGAAGGCGCCGTCGGCGGCGATGTACTCGCCGGCGGTGGCCGTTTCTTCGCCGTTCATCCAGGCAACGTTGACGGCGGGGTCGTCGATGCCCATCAGGTCGTCGAGGCCGCGCATGTTCAAGAGGACGGTCATCTGGTCGGTGAGGTCACCGTCGCCGCCGCCGATGACGCCGAGGAGGGAACCGATGTTCTCGCCGAACTCGTTGTCCGGCACGCCGTCACCACTGTAATCGCAGCCTACGCCGCTGCCGCCGATCGACAGCGTGTCGATGACCATGCTGACTTCGAGGCGGCAATCGGCGCCACAGCCGTCCCAAGGGTCGGTGTTGCCGTCGTCGCACTGCTCGCCCGGATCGATGACGCCGTTGTCGCAGAGTTCGAGCTCCTGGCAGTCCGCCGAGCAGCCGTCGCCGTCGACTTCGTTGCCGTCGTCACAGATCTCGCCGACCGAGATGTCGCGGATGCTGTTGCCGCAGGTCTCGTCGGAGGCGCAGTCGGAGCGGCATCCATCGCCGGAGCGGTTGTTGCCGTCGTCGCAGATCTCGCCGTCGTCGAGGCTGTTGTCGCCGCAGTGGGCCTCGCGGAAGCAGGTCGCGTCACAGCCGTCTCCCGGCGTCGTATTGCCGTCGTCGCAGCTTTCGCCCGGATCGAGGGCGCCATCGCCGCAGGCCGGGGGCGGGCCCGAGTCGAAGGGCGGCATCGTGCTGTCGGTGTCACCACCATCGGCCCCCCCATCGGGAACCTCGGCATCGAAGTCGATCCCGCTGTCCTCATTAGAGTGAGACTCCCCGCAGCCGAACCCGAGTAGGGCCCCTACCAACACCACCAAGCCAAGCTTCGCCATCTCGAACCTCCTGCGCACCGCCCCCACGAATGCGGTGGGGAACTGTACCCGATTTGCTCACCTTCGCCAGGGACCGGGAAGGGCACCCGTTGCGAGGCCAATACGGCGCCAATATCGCGCCCAGATGGTGGAAGAACGGTGCCCAGAAGGGGGCGCAGACATTCAGTCGCTGAGGCGGGCGAGGGCCGAACGGGCCCGGCGCAGCTCTTCGGCAAGGCTCAGGGCTTTGATTGCGTCGATGCCGGCGTTACGGCGGAGGAAAGCTCGGAGGAAGGTCTCGGCCCGGCCCGTGTCACCGACGAGGGTGGCGATCATACCGAGGAGATACTGGCCGTATCCCTCCTGGACATCGGATGCCTCGAGATCGCTGACGATCTCCGAAAGCCCCTCGGGAGCCCCGCCGGCGTCGAGCTCGACGTAGGCGGCATGGGCCAAGATCACCGGGCGGTCCCGGGTGGCCCAGCGCTCGGCCCGGCGCAGGGAGGCGAGGGCATCTTCAGCTTTGCCGGAGTAATGTTGATACGTCGCCAGGGACCACAGATGAAACGACCGGCGCGCCGCCGGTGAGCGCCGGTAGGCTAGGCGCTGGTGACGAACCGCCTCGTCCTCGCGCTCGAGGGCGAAGAGGACCCGGGCGAGATCGTGATGGGCGATATCTGAGAGGGGGCCTACCTGAGTCATCTGGAGGGCGGTCTCGGCAGCGGCGCCGAGGCTTCGCTCCTCGAGCTGGGCGAGGTAGAGCTGCCGGAGCAGCAGTACGTGGGTGTCCGGCAGGATCGTGTCCGGAGCTAGGTCCAGACCCGCCCGGGCGAAGTGAGCACGACCGTGGGAAGAATCCGCCGTCAGGGCCCGGGAGAGGTAGTCCTCCGGCACCTCGGGCACCTCCAACGACTCTGTCGCTTCTGTCACGGACGACACACCAGGCTCCCCGTTTGATACGCTTTCCACAGTTGTAGCACAGACGGTTCATCCTGCGCACACCACGTGATTCCCGGATGATAGCCCTAGTTATCCACAGGTTGTCCAGTGCAACTCACGTACTGTGGACAAGACGACTCCTGAGAATCGCACAGAAATCCAGCGCGGCGCAGCCCTGAGGGTCAGAGGGCGCCACGAATCGAGCGGACAACCGGGGTCTCGAGGTATCGCTCTCGAACCTGGGGACTGCGTATCTGGGACAGGCGCAGCTCGACGACCTTGTAGGCCTTCGCGTAGGCGAGGCGAGCATCGGTCTCGTCGCCGAGGCGCTCGTGGGCCCGGGCGAGAGCGAGGTGAACACGCTCGCCGCGCTCGATGGGACCCCGGGCGCCAATGGAACCCCGAACGTCGGTGATCGCTCGGCGCGCCTCTTCTACCTTGCCGCGGAGTGCGAGGATCTCAGCGAGGCGGGCCTGGGCTAGGAGCTGGTAGACGATGATTCCAGCACCGGCCGCATAGGTGACGGCCTGACCGGCGGCCTCCTCTGCCTGTTCGAGGCGACCCGTGGTCTGCTCGAGGGAGGCCCGAACCATGCGCTCTCGGGCCTGGTCGTACCGATCTTCAGTGCGCTCGGCGATACGACGAGCCCGGTCGAGGTTCTCGGCAGCTCGGTCGGGCTCCTCGAGGGTCTCGAGGACGAGTTCGGCCATGGCACAGAGGGCGTCGGCCCGGCCGCCGTCATCACGGATCACCTCCATGACGTCGTCTGCGCGCTCCAAGAACTCGAGGGCGAGCTCGACCTCCCCGAGCTCGGCGTTGAGCTGTCCAACGTTGGATAGCTTGCGCCCGAGGTGCATACGGTCGCCTATCTCACGATCGATACCTATCGAGGCACGTATCACAACCGACGCATCTTCGAACTCACCCAGGGAGGCCAGCGCGATACCCAGGCCATTGAGGGCCATGGATTCGTTGCGCTTGATCGCGAGCCTTCGGAAGATGACGATCGCCTCGGCGTTGGCCTCGATCGCCGCATGCACGCGGCCCAAGCGCCGGACGATCTCCGCCTTCTGCACGAGGACCGAGCCCCGGGCCGCCAGGAGGGACCGGTCGAGGCCGCAGCGGGCCAGGGCCTGATCGCAGAACTCGAGGGCCTGGGGCACGTTGTCGGTCTCCCGGGCGAGCTGCGCCGAGAGCCGGAGGGCCTCGACTTCGCCGCCCTTGTCCTCGGCTTCGGCGGCACAGGTCAGGGCGTTTTCGAGGTAATCCGCGACCCCGAGGGTCCGGGAGTGATCGAGCTCGAAGCGAGCCGAGCGGTTCATCGCCATCGCGACCATGGCCGGGTCGCCATTTTGCTTGGCGCTGCTTCTCAATGCCTCGAGCTCGAGCTGCTGCTCTCGATAGGAACCCATGCCCCGGAGGATTTGCTCCCGGGCTTCGTGAGCATAGAAGCGCCCCGGGGCCTTCGGCGGCAACAAGGTGAGGGCGCGCGCGAAAAACCGCAGTGCTTCCCGGTTCGAGTATACAGCGCGGGCCCGGGCGGCGGCCTGGAGGTAGGCATCGGCCGCGGCGGCGAGGTCACCGGCCCGCTCGAGGTGCCGGGCGACCCTGGCCGGGGGGGCGGCCACTCGCTGCACCGAAAGCCAGGCGCCGATCCGCTGATGCATCGCCTCTCGATCGGCGTCGTCGGTCGTCTCGTAGGCCACGTGACGAACCACGGCCGATGGGAAGCGATATGTATCACCGTGAGCCTTCGAGACGAAGCCTCGCGCTTCGAGGGCTTTCAGAGCATCGCTGAAGTCGATACCGCTCATCTTCCGGAGGGCGGTCGGGCCCATACCGGCCCCGGCGGCGGCGAGCCAGCGAATCGCCTTTCGTTCGGCATCGGGGAGTTCGTCGAGGCGAGCCGCGATCACCCCTTCGAGGGTCGTCGGCAAGGCGATCGGCACCCCGGGCTTGCGGACGACGCGCCGGTCTTTTCCCTCCCCAGTGACGGTGACGACGCCGCGGTCGACGAGAGCCTCGACCAGCTCGATGACGAAGAAGGGGTTGCCCCCGGCCCGCTCGACGATGGCCTGGGCCACGTCTCCGGGGACCTGAGCGCCATCGAAGCGACTCGTGATGAGGCGGCGACGCTCGGCGTCGGGGAGCTCACCGACCTCGATGTGGGGCAATCCGGCGAGGACGACTTCGGTCCGGGGATCTGGACGGGTGGAGAACGCCGCCATCAGGGGCACCCCGTCGTTGCTGGTCGAGAGGCTGGCAAAGAGCTCGAGGCTCGGTCCGTCCGCCCACTGGAGGGCATCGATCCAGACCAGGAGAGGCTTCTGCGCCGCGAGAGCGCCGAGGAGGATGCGGCACGCCCGACGGATCTGGCCCGGACGCTCGGCCGGGTCGGCGCCGTCATCGATGCCCGGGATGAGGAGCAGCTCGAGGCCCGTGGTCACGAGCTCCCGTTGATCCTCGTCGGCGATCGCGGCCCCGGCCCATGTATCAATCGCAGCGCTTGCTTCGTCGCGGCCCGACTCATCGTCGATCCCCAGAGCCTCCCGGACGACGTCCGCCGCGGTAGCAAAGGGGACGTCGCTCGCTCCAAAAGCGCACTCGGCGTGCAGAAGCCGGGGCTTGGGGTCGAGGGAATCGATGGCTGCCGAGACGAGGGCCGTCTTGCCCACGCCGAGATCCCCGGTGAGGGCCAGGTAGACCGAATGGCGCTGGTCGACGGCCTCACTATACGCCTCGGCGAAAGCCCGAAGCTCCTCGTCCCGACCGATGAGCCCCGCCCCGGCGCCGATGGATCGGGCGTCCGCGGCACGCTCTTCCCGAGTCCGAGCGCCGCGCAGTCGATGGGTCCGGAGGCCCCGGGTGCCCGTGCCGCTGCCCTGGGTATCGACCTCGACCTCCCCGGCATCCTCGTCGAAGCTGAAGACGCGACGAACGAGGCGGTAGACCTCCCCGGCGACGAGGATCTCGCCAGGGTCGCCCTCCTCCGAGAGGCGCTCGGCGACCGCCAGGACAGCGCCGACGGGCTCGTAGCGAATCAGGCGTCCCCGTTGGTCCCGAACCGTGCTCACGACGCCCCGGGACACGCCGAGGGACGCACTCAGGGGCTCCTCGAGGTCGACAGAAAGCCCCTGGAGGGCATCGACGACGTCGAGGCCGAGGGTCATGGAGGCGAGGGGATCGTGAACCGACGCCCGGCGTAGGCCGAGGATGAATCGGAAGTGATCCCTCCCTGCGCCGTCAGGCCAGCTGAGGACCGCGTCGGACTTGTAAGCGATGTCCGCGAGGACCCGGGTGGCCTCTTCGTCGAGCATGCTGGGCCTAGAGCCCGCGCTGACTCGGCCCGCGACGACCACGACGTGGCGCCGCTCCCGGTGCTCCCGTTCGGCGTTGGCCACGGCGCTCGCGATGGTGGCGTCGGTCTGGCCAGACGGTTCGCGAGCCGCCCCGGCGTCCGGGCTCGTCGCCTCCCGGGGCACCATCTCGGTGATGAAGCGCTCGAGGGTCTCTCCATCGACCATCTCGTCACAGCCGTGAAGCCAGGTGCCGAGGGCCGATGCGAGCTGCCGCGCCGTTTCGTAGCGGTCCTCGCGTTCGAAGGCGAGGGCCTTCTGCACGATCTCCGCGAGGCCCTTGGGGACCGCGGGGTCGACGTCCGCCGGCTGGGTGACCTGGCCCGAGCGCACCTTCTCGAGCACATCGAGGCCGTGTTGCCCGGGGTACATCGGGCGGTTCATCAAGAGCTCTGCGAGCAGCACCCCGAGGGAGTAGACGTCGCTGCGCCGGTCAACCCGGTCCCCGCGGGCCTGTTCCGGCGACATGTAGCTGAACTTGCCTTTGATGACCCCGGTGTCCTCGGAGACCATGCGCGCCTTGGCGATGCCGAAGTCGGCGATCTTGACGATGCCCTCGTGGCTCAGGAGCACGTTCTGGGGGCTGACGTCCCGGTGGACAATCTCCATCGGCTCGCCGCGCTCGTCCTTACGCTTGTGGGCGCAGTCGAGGCCCCGGGCGACCTCCATGGTGGCGTAGGCGCCGATGGCGTAGGGGATGCGGCTGCCCCGACGCCGGGCCGCGGCCACGAGGCGACCGAGATCGAGACCGTCGACGAACTCCATCGCTAGGAGGAACTCGTCTTTGACCTGCTCGAAGGCGTAAACCTGAACGATATTGGGGTGATTGAGGCGCGTCGCGATCTTGGCCTCTTCGAGGAACATCGCGATGAACTTTGCGCTCCGGGCGAAGGTCGGCAGCACGCGCTTCACGACGAGGATCTTCTCGATGCCCTCGGCGCCGGTGCTCTTGGCGAGGAATACCTCGGCCATGCCGCCCGCCCCGAGGCGCCGGATTACCTGATAACGCCCCAGGCGCTCGGGGATGGGACCGCTGGCCTCTCCGCTCACGGCGGCAGTGTACATTCATTCGGCGCCGAAGACCCAGCCGGCTGGCGGGCAGCCAGCTCCCCGAGGTATACCCCGTTTCGATGATCCCGCTGGCTCGGCCGACCCTGGGGCAGGAAGAGACCGACGCGGTCGCCGAGGTGCTGTCTACCGGTATGCTCGTCCAGGGAGAGCGGGTCGCCCGCTTCGAGGCGGGGCTCCGAGAGCGGACGTGCCGGGTCCACGCGGTGGCGGTCTCGTCGGGGACCGCAGCCCTCGAGCTCGCCCTCGAAGCCCTCGGTATCGGTGCCGGCGACGAAGTCCTGGTCCCCGCGTTCACTTGGCCGAGTCCGGCCCACGCCATCCGGCGCCGCGGCGCCACGCCGGTCCTCGTCGACGTCGACCCGGACGAATGGAACGCGACCGCCGCGGCCTTCGGGGCAGCGCGGACAGGGATGACCCGAGCCGCCATCGCCATCGATCAGTTTGGCGCCCCGGCCCGTCACCCGGAAATCGCGGAGGCCCTCGGGGACCTGCCGGTCATCGAAGACGCGGCGTGCGCCATCTGAGCGTCCCTCGGTGATCGCCCCGCAGGGGCCTTCGGGCGAATGGCCTGCCTCAGCTTCCACCCCCGGAAGGTCCTGACGACCGGCGAGGGAGGAGCCGTCGTCACCGACGACCCGGACCTCGCCGACCGCATCCGCACCCTTCGCAATCACGGCCAGGCTTCCCCGGGAAAGTTCACCGAAGCCGGCGGCAACCACCGCCTCACCGAGATCCAAGGGGCCCTCGGCCTCGTCCAGCTCACCCGCCTCGACGCCATGATCGCGCGGCGGCGACACCTCGCCGGCCGCTACCGGGAGGCCCTAGGGGGCCTGCCTCTCCGCTGGCAACGACCGGCGCCGGGCGCCGAAGGGAACGCCCAGACCTTCGGGTTGGTCCTCGACGAAGATGCGCCGATGACTCGCGACGCCCTCCTCGGTCACCTCAAAGAGGCAGGCATCGGCGCGGGCATCCTTTCTTACGCCCTGCACCGCCTCGACACCGTGAACCCAGCTGACGACGCGGCATACCCGGTAACCAGCTCCCTCATCGACCGGGGCTTCGCGGTGCCGCTGCACGCGACGCTGACCGACGCGGACCAGGACCAGGTCATCGGCGCCCTGGTCCGAGCGCTCGGGGCGCCATGAGCCGCGAGACCGCGGTGGTCGAGGTCTCTGGGCTGGCAAAGACCTTTCGGATCGGTTTCTTCCGCAAGCGGGTGGACGCCGTTCGCGGGATCGACTTCGAGGTGCGGCGAGGAGAAATCTTCGGCCTCCTCGGGCCCAACGGCGCCGGCAAGACCACCACCATCAAGATGCTGCTCCAGCTCATCTTCCCGACGAAGGGAACGATTCAGCTCTTCGGCTCCAGCAAGAATCACCGCGAGGCCATGCAGCGCGTCGGCTACATGCCGGAGAACCCCTACGTCTATCAGTACCTGAAGCCGCACGAGTTCCTCGACCTCTGCGGACGACTGCATGGCTTCGGGTCCGCCGAGCGCCGAAAGCGCGCGGACGGGATGATCGAGCGCGTGGGACTGACGCACGCCGTGGATCGGCCGATCGGGCGTTTCTCGAAGGGCATGATGCAGCGCATCGGCCTCGCCCAGGCGCTCTTGCACGACCCCGAGTTTCTCATCCTCGACGAACCCCTCTCGGGCCTCGACCCGATAGGGCGCAAGCAAATCCGCGACATCCTCATCGAGCAACGGCGGGCGGGAAAGACGCTGCTCTTCACGAGCCACATCCTCAGCGACGTCGAGATGCTCTGCGACCGCGTGGTCATTCTCAATCAGGGCTTGGTCACCGCCCGGGGGTCGCTGGACGAGCTGCTCAGCTCCGACGTGCGACGCGTCACGGTCGAGCTGACCGCGGTCAACGACGAGCTCCGCGAGCGTCTCGAGGCCCTCGCCCAAGACGCGCGCATGGTGGAGGGGCGGCTCTCCCTGACCATCGAGGGGGACCAACGGGTACCCGAGATCCTCGACCTCGCCCGGGACGGGGGCGCCCGCATCGAAGCTGTGATCCCCGAGCGAGAGACCCTCGAAGGCCTCTTCGTGCGAAACGCGATGGACGGCGCCGCACCCTGATGACGCGTGTATGCTGCGCGGCAAAACAGACCGAAATAGACGATGGAATCGACGACGAATTTAACGGCCATGAGTGCACCCCAAGACCCGCCAATTTCTGCCCTGAGCGACTGGATGGGCGCTGTGATGCGCTATCGCTCGGACCATCCTTCGACTCAGAAGATCCTCGACACCCTCGAGCGACTCCTGGACCGCCCCTACCGGACCCACGCGCTGATCCGCGGCGAACCCGGGACGGGCAAGGAGGGCCTCGCCCGGGCCCTGCACGCGGCGATGCATCCCGAAGGCGAGGCTCCCTTCGTGAAGATGCCGACCGGAGGCCGGGACCCCGGCATCTTGAGCCTGCATCTCTTCGGCACAGCGGACCGCCCCGGCGCCATCGAACGGGCCGAGGGCGGCACGCTCTTCCTCGACGAAGTCGCGACGATGTCTCGAGAAGTGCAAGCGCGACTCTCGCCGGCCCTCCGAGGGCGCTTTCGCCGCAACGATGACGAGGCTCCCCGAAAGGCGAACCTGGTGGTGATCGGAGCGACCGACCACGACCTCTCGGTGCTCGTGCGGGAAGGAAACTTCCGCCACGATCTCTTCTATCGCCTGGCGCGCCTCGACCTCCGAATCCCAGCGCTCCGAGAGCGCAGCGAGGACATTCCCCAGGCCGCTGTGTGGGTGGCCAATCGCCTCTTGTCCCGGCACGGCGAGGAGCGCTCCCTCGGCATCGAAGGCGAAGCCGACGAGGGAGAGTTGGTCCTGACGACCGCCGCCCTCACCGCCCTCGGACACCATGAGTTCCGGGGGAACTTCCGGGAGCTCGACCTGCTCATGGAGCGGGCCTTGATGCTCTACCGCGAGGGTGACCAGGTCACCGAGACGTCGGTGCGACGGGCCATCGGGAAGCGCTGATGCGCGAGGGTCTCGCCCTCTTGGGCCCGCTCGCCCTCGCGGGAGTGCTCTCGATCGCCGGATGCGGAGACGAGGGAACGGGAACGGGAACGGCCTCGGGAACGGCCTCGGGAACGGCCTCGGGAACGGGAACGGGAACGGAGACGGGAACGGAGACGGGAACGGGAACGGGAACGGGAACGGAGACGGCCACCGGAGATCCCCTCGCAGGGTTGGACGAGCCCCCGACCCCTTCCGAGTACGCCGGCGTCCCGGGGGGCGAGGTCGCGGTCGGCGACGCGCCGACAAATGCCTGCGTCGCCCTCACCGAAGCCCCCCAGCGCGTCTGGCCGAGACCGGGGGTCCCGGCGATCACCGTCCTCGGCGAGCGCTTCCACCTCGCCATACACAGCGGTGGTGCGAGCGATGATGAGAGCAACCGAGACGAGTTGCACCTGGTCTCGGCATCTCCGGAGACCGAGCCCGCGCCGATCCGAAGCCTCCGGATCAACCCTCCTCATCGCACCGGACGCATCGCTCCCCCGGCTATCGCCGTCGACGGAGACGAGTTGGTCGTGGCGTTCATCGACGGTCGGGGCCATGTCCGCCTCGGCAGCACCAACCCGGCGCGGCCCTCGGCGAACCTGCGCACCATCGAGGCCGGGTCCGGTGCCGACGTGCGCTTCGCCCCCGCCGTCGCCGTCGTCGGGGAGACCCGGGTCGTCGCGTGGACCGACGGGACGGGCACGCCGATGCGGGTGCGCGTGGCCCGAGCCGACCGGAGCGGCGTCTTGCTCGGCACCCACGACGTCACCATGGCCGGCATGGGTGCCGCCACCCCGACCTTCGCGGCCGGAGCGAGCACCCCTACGCTCTATTTCGTCGACCCTCGGGCAGGCATCTCGCCGATCGTGAAAGCCGAACTCGGCCCCGACGGCACTCCCCGACCGAGCACGGTGGCCCGCCCGGTCGGCACCGTGAGCGTGCCCCCGGAGCTCGCCGTCGGGGTCACCGGTGATGGGCATGCGTTTGCGGGGTACACGGCGATCGGAAACATGGCGACGACGGCAGTCGGCTTGATGCCTCTCTTCGGCGACGTCGCCGGCCCCGTCCCCCTCGTCCCAGGCACCGGCTACGGCCTCTTGAATGTCGCCGCCGCGGCGGGGCCCGCGGGGGTCGTCTTTGCCGCCGATGCGCCGAAGGACCAGCCCCCGGAGTCACCCCGGGAGATCCATCTCCGAGTCGTGCGCAGCGGCACCCCGGGACCCGTACTCACCATCACGGGCCCCGACGGCACCGGACGCCACGCCGCCATCGCACGACGTGCCGATGGAGTCCTCGGCGTCGCCTTCAGCGCACCGGACGGCGTCTACGTCGCCTGGGCCCGCTGCGACGACTGACGAGCCCACCAAGCTTCGACGTCTGCGAGGGTTTCGCAGCGGACTGCGGGGGGGAGGCTCTTCAGGAATACGTGGCCGTAGCCTTTGGTGACGACGCGCTTGTCGAGGATGGCGACAATGCCGCGGTCGGTGGTGCTGCGGATGAGGCGCCCGAAGCCCTGCTTGAGGGTCAGGGCGGCGGAGGGCACGAGGTATTTCATGAAGGGCGCCTCCCCGCGCTCCTCCATGCGGGCGCACCGGGCCGCGACCAGGGGGTCCGTCGGCACGTCGAAGGGCAGCTTGTCGATGACCACCAAGCGCAGGGCATCGCCGGGCACGTCCACCCCCTCCCAGAAGCTCGCCGTGGCGAAGAGCACGGCGTGGCCATCCGCCCGGAAGCGCTCGAGGAGCGTCGCTTTGGGTGCTTCGCCCTGGACCATCACCGTCTGGTCGAGGAGCGTACGGCTCCGGCGACCGAGCTCCTCCATGTTGCGGATGGACGTGCAGAGCACGAAGGCGCCGCCGCCGGTGAGGTGCACGAGGCCCAAGACCTCGTCGGTGGCCGCCGCCACGAAGTCCCGGTCCCGGGGGTCTGGCAGATGCTTCGGCAGGTAGAGCGCCGCCTGGGCCGTGTAGTCGAAGGGTGAGTCGAGGATCTCCTCGGTTACCTCGAAGTCGATGCCCAAGCGCTGCTTGATGAACGAGAAGCTGCGACCGGCAGAGAGGGTGGCGCTGGTCATGACGACAGCGCCAGTCTTGTAGAAGAGCTCATCACGCAGCAGACGGCTCACGTCCACCGGGCTCGCCCCGACCGACGCCCGGCGACCGCGGACTTCGGTCCAGGTGACGTTGCTCTGGCCGCCTTCGACGATGACGGCGATGTCGTCGCGGATGGTGCCCGCCCGCCGCGCCATCTGAGCGACCCCTTCGCCCTCGGACGCCTGGCGACGGGCGTAGAGTTCGACGGCCTCGAGGGCGGCGTCGAGGCGCAGCATCGCGTCTTCGAGGTCGCCTTGCCACGCTTCCCGGGGCAGGGCGGCGCGGCCGGCGCCGCCCTCCCGAGGCAAGCGCTCGAAGAAGAGCGCGGAAGCCTGCTCGAGCTCTCGGAGGGGCCCCGCCCCTTCTGGACCGACGCGGGCCGCACCGAATGCCGCCCGGGCATCGCGGCCGAGGACGGCGAGGCGGGTGCTGGACACGGTCACCCCGAAGAACTGGGTCACCACGTCTTCGATCTGATGCGCCTCGTCGAAGATCACCGCGTCGTAGTCCGGGAGCACACCGCCGCCGTGGGGACCCCGGGTAGCGAGGTCGGCGAAGAAGAGGTGGTGGTTGACGACGACCAGCTGCGCCTCTTGGGCCCGGCGACGCATGGCGGTGATGAAACAGTCGTCGAAGTACTGGCACTTCGCTCCGATCCGGGTCTCGGAGCTGCTGCTGACCAGGGGCCAGATGGCCGCGTCCTCGTCGAGGGTTTCGAGCTCCGCCCGATCGCCAACCTGAGTTCGCTCGCGAAACTCTTCGATCATGGGGAGCTGCCGGGCCGTTGGCCCCTCGGCCCCGAGGGCGCTCCGTCGCAGCTCCTCGAAGCGGCGCAGGCAGAGGTAGTTGCCGAGCCCCTTCATGGCCGCCGCGTGCACGGTCACCCCGAGGTGCTCCTCGAGGACCGGCAGGTCGCTCTCCATGATCTGATCCTGAAGGGTCTTGGTCCCGGTCGAGATGACGACCTTGCGGCCCGAGAGCAGGGCCGGGACCAGATAGGCGAGGGTTTTGCCCGTGCCCGTGCCCGCCTCGACGATGAGCACGCCGTCGTCTTCGAGGGTCCGCTGGACAGCCTCGGCCATCGCCAGCTGGCTCGGGCGGTGCTCGAAGCCGGGGATCACCCGTGACAGGTGGCCGCCGGGCATCAGGTAATCGACGGCACGCATCGGCGAAGATTCGTCTACCTGTGCGGTGGACCGGTGTCGAGGCGCGACTTTGATATGGTTCGCCGATGATCCCGCCACGTCAGGTTTTACGGTTCGTTCTACTTTCCGGCGCCATCGCGATGGCGGCCGCCGGGACCAGCGCGGCAACCGGTTGCGGGAGCTGCGACGAGGCTTCGCTTGGCAGCGATCCCGTGGGTGAAACCGCCGAGTCACAGGCGACCCCGGTGCGCGCCCCGGCTCCGGCGCCGTCCGGTTTGGTCTTCGAGGCTTCCCTCGGCGGAGGCGCCGAGACCCTCGCCGCCCTCCGGGGCCTGGTCGGCCGCCACCCCATCGGGGTGGTCTTCCCGACCGGCCCGGCGGAGGTGATCGCCGGCCTAGTCCCGGGGCTGCCCGTCGGCGACGCGGTCCCCGACGACGCCCCGGTCCATCTGATCGGCATCCGGCGCGGGCCATCACAAAACGGACAAGACGGACAAGACGAAGTCACCCTCGTCGGTGCAACGCGGGTACGAACGGAACCCGGCGCCGCCGCCATCCCGGGCCTGGTCCCCGGCGGCCCCGAGGGCGCGCTCTGGGTTGGCGAAGCGCCGCCCGCGGATGCGCCGGCGGCCGCGGTGATCAACGACGTCGTGGTCTTCGGCGAGCGACGCGACGCGGTCGAGGCGGCTCTCGCCTACCTGGCGTTCACCCGCATGCCCCGGGAGACGCCCGCCGGACTGCACGCCCGCATCCCCGATGGGTTCAGCGCCGAGCTGCGAAGCCGCGGTGAGCAGATGATGGGTGAGGTCACCGCCGACCTGCTGCGCCAGGCAACCGAGGAACGCGCCCGCCACGACTCGCCTCCCGATTTCGGCGAACCCGAGGTGGTCGCCCGGCACCTCGCCCGGGGCGCGGGGCAGCTGCTCGGGCTGCTCTCGGACATCGGAGAAGTGCGGGCCTCCCTCGTCCCGATCATCTCGGCCACCTCGGCGCCTTCGGGACAGAGCGTGCGCGTCGTCGTCGACGGCGCGGTGCGCCCAGGCTCTGCCTTGGCAGAGCTCCTCGCCAACGCTCCGGTCAGCGACACCTCGAGCACCCGGGCCTTACCCGCCAATACCGCCCTGGCGCTTTCGTTCTTCCCCGAGCGAAGTGAAGACGCTGTCTTCGACGCCTTCGCGTTCTTCCGCGGCTGGCGCGAGTTCGCCGGCTCGCGCCTCGACCGCCGCGGCGACGCCGCGATCGACGCCTTGGAAGAAGCCTGGGAGACCGCCGCCGGGCGCGAGTCCATCGTGGCCGCCGGGGGCGGCGCCGACGACGCCTGGATGGCTACGATCGACCCCGCCCCCGAGAGCGAGCTTCTGCCGACAGCCGTCGAAAACGTCGCGAGGACGAGCTACGTCGCGACGATGCTCGCCGACGCCTTCGACTGCCCGCCGCGCACGACGCCCCGGCGGGGCGAACCCCTCTGCCCCGGCGCGCCGTCGTTTGTGGTTTCAGAGAACGAAAGCCGCCGGGTCATCGGCCTGGCCCGGGCCCCGGCCCTCTTCGAAGCCGGTGACCAGGCGTCGGTCGGTGCCTATCCCGAGGTCAGCCGCGCCCTCGACATGTTGGGCACGGAGCTCGTCGTGTCCCTCGTGGTCATCCCATCGCGGCTCATGCCCGTCCTCGGTCTCTCCGGAGACGAAGCGCTCCAGCAGGTGAGTCGCATTTCGACCATGGCCGCACGGCCTTCTCCCATCGCCCTCGGCATCGGCAGACGACCGAGAGCAGAATCCGACGGCCTAGACCCGGGCGTGCGCATCACTCTCGTCGCCCCAGGTCGCGCCATCGCCGACGCGCTAACCGTGGTCGGCAGCTTCTAGTGTGTGATTCATGGACACGGGAGGGAGGAAGGCGCGGGCTGGCGGAGCCGGCCGTTGACGCTCCTCGCCGGGGTCCCTAGCACTACTGGGTTGGGGTCACGGTGGATGATCGCGCCGGGCAGTGGTTTTGTGGGCTTTGCTGGCCGCCGACGGCAGGGTCCCTCTCTTTCGAGGAGACCAGCGGAGTCCATAAAGCCGCTGAACAAGCGAGGGACGTCGAGATTTTGACACAGTAGTGCTAGGCCTATCAGCAGACCGGGAGACCAGGGGCGGGAGCAGGAAGGAGTCGAAGGTGCCCTCCGCGAACGCTCGGAGCGAGCGAAAGGCGGGAAACGGTCAGCGCTGCCGGACCCGTCAATCCTTCGGCCGG
>Ga0164313_10000270_pt1 | contig 39227 bp, 36 predicted proteins | sample GuaBasSedimGuay4_FD_113735 | JGI IMG/M metagenome (GOLD analysis project Ga0164313, IMG submission 113735) | Subseafloor sediment microbial communities from Guaymas Basin, Gulf of California, Mexico - Guay4, Core 4569-4, 0-3 cm | ecosystem: Environmental > Aquatic > Marine > Hydrothermal vents...
GTCCATTCTGAGATGCGGTTCATGGTGTTAAAGCTTTAATGTCTGAATACAAAAATAATATTTAATGGATAAATCAGTATTCTAAAATAGTTATTGGCATTGATTCTCGTTGCTTATACAAACAGTGTGAAAACATATAATCTTGTTTCTTTTGCACCGTGGCTTCAGCCCGGTGATTAAAATCATCCCTTTAGAAAAAAGGCTTCAGCCTTTAATAGTAATTGCAATTAATAGTAAACTAGGCGATTAAGGGCTAAAGCCCTATATTTTAATGTTAACTCGCTATAATCACCGGGCTAAAGCCACGGTGTAAAAAATTTTGGGATGCTTTCTTTTAGTTGTTTTCACACAGTCTGTTTAAGCAGCGGATATGCAAATATTTCAGACATTAAATTGACCTTAAGCCCATGTTACAAAAAAAACCTCCTGACTCAGGAGGTTTTTTTAAATAAGTATTTCAATTGATTTATTATCGTATAATCAACTTTTTAGTTAATTGCCCGCCTTCGCTAAACATAACAGTAACAAAGTACATACCGGGTTTCCAGCCTGTATGGTCTAACTTGTATTGCAAGCCGTTTACATTCGCAGTAAATACTACGCGGCCAATAGCGTCCATAAAAATAATTTCGCTCATTTGCGCTTTTTCATTTTCAATTACAACCGATCCTGAGGTAGAAGGATTAGGGTACAATTTCATCGCGTTTTGAACTTCCGGTAGTTCACCAATTCCGGTTACCAGGTCCATCGCTAAAACAGCACGTGGGTTTAGGTATCCCATAACCGTATCAATATAGGCCAATCCTTTTTCCTGGCTCATATCAGGGTTGGAAAACAAACCGCTGTTGTGAATTATCGTTGCGTTAAATGGAGGATCCGGATTGAAAATTGCATTTGCTTCATCAACTACAACTTCCAAAGTGGCAAAATCCCACCAATCCCAAGGAGAGCCCTGGTTACCGAAAACACTTACATCACCGTTTAAAGGTAAAATAAACGGGTATAAACCTTCAGGGGTAGAGGCTACTGTCATGGTAGGCTGTGTGGCAAAAATATAGTCATACGTTTGTCCGTAAGTAGCTCTGGCAACATCGGTAAAGGCATCACCGGGCATTTCGTTAAAAGCATCGTTATTGCCCAGATCGTTGGCTTTTTGAATAAATATATTGGCACCGTCAACGGGTACAACATCATCGCCGGTAGTAGGTACTACCACCATTCCACTATCGAATGGGGCAAAAGGATCCCGTAAACAATGGAAAGAAACCATAGCGGCATCGCCGGCCTCCAGCCACGACTCATCAGCTAATGCGCCTCCCATATTAACCGACATTATAACGTCTTTTGGAGCCAGATCGGCTAAAGGATCATGTAATCTTAAAAATCCTGGACCACCTTCCAATTTACCATCCCTTGACTCAATTACAAATGGAAGGAATGTTTCGGTATCAATAAATTTTGGTAGCGTAGCTATTTCAGAAATATAATCGTCTAAAGTTGCATAGGCTTGGGTTACATAACCCCCGGATCCCTGGCCAATTAATGCTATTTTCGATTGATGGATTCCCCAATTGCTTGAAGTTACCCTTAAAAACCGCACAGCACTCTGGGTATCGTGTATTGCACGGTAAACAGCTTGCAGCAAGGTCCCTCTTCTGGTATTTTCATTAGGGGAAATGGGGTTCCATCCTAAACGATAGTTAATATTTACAGCTACATACCCTCTTTTTGCCATTTGCCGGCAAATATTTACACCCACACTATCTACCTTATCACCAGTAGTTGCTCCATTAAATAAAGCGGGTAAAAAATTACCGGTATGTACGTTTACAAAAACCGGACGTAAGGTTTCTATATCACTTGCCGGTGGCATATAGATATCCATTTCGAGTGGTACAATTTTCACCATGGTTTCAGGCGCACCAGGTATAGCACCATTTGGAAAGAAAAACCAGGGATAATCAAAAAGTGTATCCGGATTGTTAACGGAAGCATCAACTAATCCGTTTAGGAAATCCATTTCACCTTGCCATATAGCTTGTTCTTCTGCATTTGTAGGGAAATTTGCAATTAAAGGATTTACATTTACTCCGAAGCTGACATCTTCCACAACCTGGTAAGTATCAAATATTTCGGTTAAATAACGTTGTGCGTTCAACTGTACTGTAAAAGTTACAGCCAGTAGCATAATTAAACTTTGTAAAATTTTTTTCATAGTAAATTTTGTTTTATAGTTTTTGTTTTTTCGAATTGATGTTAAATATATCATTTTTTAATTAGTGCCAGCAAGAAAACTAGCGTTTTTTGGTGTGGCTGATAAGAAAACGCTAAGGTCGAGGCGTGAGAGGTCTTGAAATCCAGGAGTTTACTGTTGTAAATGACTGAATTTGAAGGCGAGCACAACCTGCCTGACCGGCAGGCAGGCGAAGAGATTGGCGTTTTCTTGCAGCCACTAATTAATTCTAGCGGTTTACCCAATCATAGGATATTGAAAAGTAAGCTAAGCGACCAATAAGTGGTCCACCATAAACCTGGTACACCTGGTTATTTAATACATTGGAGGCACCGAGTTTAAAAGTCATATTCAGTTTTTGGAGCCGGTAGTTAACCTGTGCATCTATTAAGGAGTAGGAGTCAATAGGTCCTGTAAATTGTGGGGATCCTTCGAAAATAAAACCCTGCACCCATTTATAATTTACCCCAAAGCCGAAATATTTTGCTCCAAACAGGGAGAAATCCCGACCATTGATGCCCACATTAAATTTATGTTCAGGGGTGTTGAAGGCGGGTACAATCGGATCGTCAGAACCTTTAAGGTCTAACTTATTCCAGGAATAATTACCATTTACCACCCATTTATTTCCAAGGTAGTAATTGGCACCAACGGTTACCCCTTGCGTGGTTACCTGATCGGTTGCATTGGCGGCAATGCGAAATACCTGCACACCTGTTGGCAAACCAATATTGCTTATCCCAACGTCAACGCCTATATTAAACCCGATAAAATGTTGGTACCAACTGTGATAATAGGACACGTCAAGATAAAATTTATCACCAAACATTCCCCGGTACCCAACCTCTAAAGTCTGTACTTGCTCGGGTCGGATGGGGGCAACATTAAAATAATCCAATTTACTTCCATCAAAGGTAGGAACTCCATTCAAGGCTTCTATAAATGAATCTACGGTCACCAACGAATCTTTTCCATTTAAATTCCCGATCAATATAGCCCGGCCAACATCGTAATATAAAAACTGGTCGGCCATGGTGGGGTTACGTACCGCAGTGGAAAACGAAGCGCGAACGGTATGGTCTTTCGAGGGGTTAAATACTATGGATAGTGCGGGTGAAAAAACAGGGTCGAAGTTTTCGTTTTTATCCACCCTGATGGTTCCGATAAATACCATTCGTTCGTTTAGGATTTTGTAATCGACACCAACGTAAGCCCCTACATTCCAGTTGGTTATTTTTTTATAGGTTGAATCGGTTTTTATGGTAACAAAAGTGGTATCGCCGGTATCCGGGTCAATTTCCATTACAGTTTCCCTTGTAAAAGTAAGCGTATCCTCAAAAATAGTTCCTCTCGAATCGGGCGTATAAAGGCGGTAATTTCCTCCGACAGTTATTCCAAAATCCCAAATGTCAAATTGGTACTGCCCATCGATATTATACAACGACGATTTATCGTAAAAGCGTGATCCACCTTCTCCTAACAATCGGGATGTTACATCGTTAAGAAGAGAGTCGTAGCGTTCAGTTCCGGGTTCGAAAAATGGATGTTCTGAATTGGATGCGGTTAGGTTATCAGCTGCTTCACGGGTTTCGGCATGCCATACCAACATACTATCGGTATTTTGAGATATCCAATCATCCTGAATTACAGCAGTTTCACTATTCCAGGTTTTCAATAATCCTGCAAATGTTTGTTGAATCTCGTCAAACGTACAACCTGGGCACATATCAATTGCATCCTGAAATGTGGGTTTATTTTCTTGATTATCAGGTAATCCTGCAGCATACATTCGGGGTGTAATATTCTGACCGTAATACTGACCATAATCCCTATAAAATGTAGTTTCATCTTTTGAAGCATTACTCATTTCAAAAGCGGTAACTACTGCATCGTAAGAATTACCTGCATCCTCATTTGTCAGATAAGCTCTTACGAAAAACTTATCGGGCTGACCAATCTGAAGTTTATGCTGAAAAAACTGGATATCTTTTAAACTGTAACGGTTATCCCCCTGGTAAACAGTTGTTCCGGTACTGTAATTAAAGCCGTAGTTAATCTCAATTTTTTCAGTGGGTTTATAATACAGTCCGATATTCGTTTTTATATTTTTTGTATCATAGTCCACAATGTCTTTTTCCATATAACCAGTTCTATATACATTACCAAGACCAGGTCGATTATCAGGAAACTGAATGGGATTATTTGTGTTTTGATTCCCTCCGGATAAGACCTCATCTCCATATCGGTTTACTGCATCGTAACCGGCAAAGTTTGAGGGAGGATCATCTGAGGTAGTACTCGCATCCAGGTTTTCGGCTTCCCAGTCATCGGCCTTTAACCCGAAAAGATTGAGTTTGTAAGCGAATTTTTCTTTTCCGGCCTTGTTTTTAAATACTTGTGCCCAACGAACACTCAATTGGGTTAAATTGCGTTCCCCTACTTTTAATTCGGCCGACAGACCGGGAAATAACCAGGGGGATTTGCTTGTCATATTGATAACACCGTTAAATGCTCCGGGCCCGAAAAAAGCAGAACTTGCACCTGCGACGATTTCAACTGCCATCACATCTAAATCCGGCGCGCCCAAAAAATTACCGAGCGAAAAATTTAACCCTGGCGACTGGTTATCCACCCCATCGATTAATTGTAAGGTCCGTACCGGCGAAGTAGAATTAAACCCTCGGGTATTAATCACTTTAAAGCCCATACTGGCTGAGGTTACATCCACACCTTTTAAATTCCCCAGGCTCTCGTAAAAATCGCCGGAAGCGGCTTCTTTAATGGCCAGCACGTCCATAGATTCGGTGGTTAAAGCTGCCATTTTTTGTTTTTCACTGATCCGGCTGCCAACAATCTGCACTTCATCCATCATCACATGGTCGGTACCCATTTTAATCTTTAGCGGTTCGTTAAAGTTGTTTATTGTTTGTTCAAAAGTAAGGTAACCTATAAAGCTTATAACAACTGTAAACGGGGGTTCCCTATTGGTTTTGAATTCGAAATTGCCATCAATATCGGTAACACTGCCAATGGTTGTTCCTTTAATTACAACGCTGGCCCCAATTAAGCCTTCGCCAGTTTCTTTATCGGTTATTTTTCCATTAATTGCATTTTCTTGTGCATAAGTATCTGAAGCAAAAAACGATAACAACAAAACCGTTAGAAAAAATAAGCGCAATAAGAACTTGTTAGACTGCATAAAAGTAGGTTAGTTAGCTATTCTAAGCTGGCAAGTTAAAATTTTTTGTGGACAAAAAAAGTACTACTGCTTTTCAAAATACGCGATCACATCAATCCCATAAGCTAAAAGCTCATCATTTTTAAATAAAGCAGGTGTAGCAAAAATGGGAATAGGGGGTTCTGTTTTTTTATTTTCGCAATCAAAATAATTAAACTCAACATTTTGATCCTTCATATAATCATGGACTTTATCACAATCGTGGCAAAGTTCGCGGTAATATAAAACGTATTCTTTTGGTTCGGTGGGTTGCTTTTTTTTGAAGAAGAGATTTTTCAGAAAATTCATTGTTATTTTAGTTTATCGATGTCCCTTATTAATATTTTTTTTCTTTCCATATAGATCAGGTCCTGATCTTTTAATTCGTTTAATGTTACGGTAACCGTTTGCCTCGAAGTAGCCGTTAGGTTGGCAATGTCCTGGTGGGTAAGGTCGTGCTTAAGCAATATTTCGTCCCCGATTTTTTTACCTCTTTTTTCGGCCATTTGTTTTAGCAGATCGATAATTCGGGTGCGTGCATCTTTAAAGATAAGCGATTCCATTTTTCGTTCAACGTTCATTAACCTTTCGCCAATGCTGCGGGTAACCGCCATGCTAAGTTTAGGGTTTTTATTCATTACTTCTTTAATATCCTCCACGTTTGTGGCACATATCATTACATCATCGTCAAGAGCCTGGGCAAAATCAGTCCGGCTTTCCTGGCCGGCAATGGCCATTTCGCCAAAAATTTCGCCCGGATGAAGAATAGCTTTGATGATTTCTTTTCCATCGTCGGTGTATTTACCGATTTTCACCCTTCCGCGCTTTAAGAAAAAAACAATTTTCGAGGGGTCATTTGGAAAATAGATGTATTCGTTTTTTCCGGTTGATCTCATGATCGTGAGATCGGCAAACATTTTTAATTCACCTTCCTGAAAATCTTTTAATAAATTAATCTGTTCCAGATACCAGATTTTAGATTTTACTGACATAAATGTCTGTTTTGGGTTTATGGTATTTTAATCTGATTCCTTTACCGATAAATTGGCAAATAAATCAGGTTAAATGTAGTTCTTTATATGACTTATTCTAATGGGTAATCGTAGAAATTAAGCGAATTGTCGGCTATTAGCTTAGTAAGCAATGCAATTTGCCCGGTATGGTACGAAAAATGTTCGATTACATGAATAAGTATATCTAATCCTGATTCGTTGTAAACTTGAACGTTATATGATTTATTTAGCTCATTTTCGGTTAATCCATCAATGAGTGGAAGCATTTTCGATTTTAATTCGGCGAGCATTATTTTCAGGTCATTTTTCGATATATTTTGCCCGGGAATAAACTCTTCAGATCGTTTTCTGATTGTTTTTTCGTTTCCGAATGAGCCAACAACCCATTGCCTGGCATTTCCTATTAGATGTAGGATTAAATTCCCAATGCTGTTAGTATGTTGGTTGGGGCTGTACCAGACTTGCTCTTGCGACAATAAATTAAGGCAAATAAATATTCTTTCGTAAGATTCGTCGAATACCCTTCTTTTAAATTCGTTCTTTATTTGCGGCGTTAAACTCAATTTATAATGATTTGAACAATATTCTTTTTTTGGACGGCTTGGTTTCCAGACTTATCAAAACAATCGACCGTAATAAAATAATAAATGGGATAAGTGGGAAGCGTGTCTATAACTGCATCATCAAAATCAATGGTAGAACTCCCGATATATTCCTTTAAGCCCCCTGTACTTTTTATTTCCAGAAAATGCAAATCGGGTATGGTATCTTCAACCTTTGTCCTGATAAATTCGAGACGATATTGTTCTACACCCTCATTGTCAGTTAATTTAAAATCTGCTATAATTGGAAACGTTTGATTAAAAACAGTATCGGAATCCAACGTATCGGTTTTAATATCGTTTATAAGAATATACTCAACAACCGACCTGAAATTATCCTGTTTATTACAGCCAAAAGAAAATACTAGGACAATTGCAGTATAGAAAATAATTCTCATCGGGGCTTAAATTTCAAATATGATAAAAACTTTGTTAAAGTTCCTTCATTAATATTTTATATAAATTATTCATGGCTTCAATATCCACTTTCCAGGCTTTTTCGTTGGGGGTATGATAATTAACTTCCGGTGGCCCAATAAAGCACCAGTCCCAAACTCCAGGTGCATGTTGAAGTACTGTGCCATCTGAACCTCCTGCATCTTCAACTTCCAACTGATATGGGATTTTATTGGTTTGAGCAATGCCAATTATTTTACGCAAGTACAATTGGCGGGGGATTCCTTTATCGCGCATAGAAATGGCTACCCCTTTTTTTGGTTTAATGGCTTCTGTAGCTAGTGTTATATCTGAGATTAAAGCTTGTTTTACCTCGTATTTTTTCTGTAAAAAATCGGCTAAAAACTGAACAGAGCCGCCACCAACTTCTTCGTAGGTTGAAAAAACAATTGCCCCGTTTTCCATTGTTTCCGCTGTTTGCAAGGCATTCCAAACACCCAATCGGTTATCTAAATAGGGAGATTGGACCGTTTTTTCCTTTAAGCGGAAATTTGGTTTAAACGATAGGGGAATGCCCCGGTCAATAACCCTTTTAAACCGGTATTTTAATTCTTCTTTTTTATTTCCATCATCCCAAAGCCATTTAACCCTTAGACTGCATTCTATTTCACCTTTGCTGTCGGCGCCAACGAGTTTCCACCCTGTTTTACCTCTCGGACCACCAATTCTGACCATGTTTTTCTTGTAACTAACTGCATATCCTATTGAATCTATATGCGCAAAAATTGCTGTACGTGGTTTGCCAAAAACAAGCACAATGGCTTCCTGAAAACCATCTCCTGAATAAATCTCTGGCTGTGTTTTCCAATTCTTTTTGTTCTCTTCAATATAATTTAGCAAGAAATCAGTCATTGCTTTTTCATCGCCGGAAGTGGCTCGTATGCTACACAATTTTTCTAATAGTTTCATTTTCTGATTTTATAATTCTAAAGCAAAGCTAGGATTTATAATGTGATAGAAATGTATAAAAATGTCCAACAGCCAACAGCTATATTACCTTACAATCTTCTTTTTTAATCCAGCCAATAGCTCCGTTGGCCAGTTTAATTTCGAACCACTCGTTATTTTCACTAATAATATCCACTTTTAACCCATCGTGAATAACAAAAAGCCTTGAGCCATTGTCTTTGGGTTCGCTCATTACATCAACTTTGGGTGTAAAAATTATGGCATAGTTATCGTTTTCGATATTGTTTTTTGCTGTATTCGCTAAAAAGAAAGTAAAGATACCTGCTAAAACGAGTAAACTTCCCAATAGCATGCTAAACTTCCGGATAAAATTAGGTGTACGCACAACAGCTAAAATCAGGATTAAAAATGCAGCAACCATCAAATAAATAGAAAGTTGTGCCCAAAAATTTATGCTTTTATTCCGCGTAAAATTATACCACCACTGCGAAACTGCGGTTTGAGGCAATTCTCGGATATCATCGGTAATTAACTTATTGGCTTGCTTTAGGTTTGCTAATGTGTTTTCGTTTTCGGGGTCGTATTTTAAGGAGCGTTCATAATAAACAATAGCTTCAGGCACATTTCCTATTTTAAAATAACAATTGCCAATGTTGTAAAACAAAATAGGGGAGCGAAATTCAGCTTCTATCTTTTTATACAGATTAATAGCTTCAACATATTCCGACGATTCGTACAATTTATTGGCATCCTGCATTATTATCTGAGCAGAATCTTTTGGCAATGTAGCAAGGGCTGAACCAAAAATCAACAACCCCAAAAATATGGTTACAACTTTTTTCATCCTACTTGCTTTTCAATTTGATTAATAATGCTGCTTGCTTTATCTACCAATTCTTTTCTTGATACATCGCCAATGGGTGCAAACCGTGCCATTTCACAGGTTTCCAAAACGCTAATTAGTTCGCCGATGGTTTCTGGTTTTATTTTTTTCTTCTCGAATCGTTCTTTAATTTGCTGCTTGCTTAATTCCGAGATACCCATATTCAAACGGTCGCGGATATAGCCGTAAAGTGCAGCAAATATTTGGTCGTAAAATGCCTGCCCTCCCTCGTTAATTAATTTTTTGGCTTGCTTTAAATGGGCGTTGGCTTTTCGCTGTGCTTTTTTCATTTTCCGGCCTACTACATCTTTCGAAGAAGCATCCAGTTTTCGTTTAGAGAATGCAAAAAGCAGAAATAAAATCAACGGGGAGAAAAAGAACAGGTAATATTTTGTAGAGCCGAATAGATATTCGCCATTGGGTAATAATTCGGGAGTGGTATTGTTTATATACCTTATATCTTCATCGAGAATCTGAAAATCCTGCTTATTCACATTATTGTACACCATGCCCGAACTTGTGCTGCCTTCGCCTTTTGCTACGGTTATATCAATGGGTGAAGATTGAATGGTTTTATATTTTTTTGTTTTAAGGTCGAAATACGAAAAATGCAATGCCGGAATTGTATAATCGCCTGCATGCCTTGGAATAAGCAGATAATCCCATTTTTTAGTTCCGTGCATCCCGCCTCGGTCTACCTTTATATTTTCTGATGTTTTCGGATCATATTTTTCAAAATCCCCTGGAAACGGAACATCAAATGCGTTTACAAGTTTTAAATTCCCTTTTCCTTTAATCTCGATAACATAGTTTAAAGCATCGTTTGTATTTATGTTGTTCGAAGAGGCCCTGGCGGTTAAATCAAATGTTCCTACAGCCCCGGAAAAATTTTTAGGTTTGCCGTCGGGCAAGGGTTTGACTTTTAAAACTGGCGAATTGGAAATAGCATTAACAGTACTTCCCCTGTTAAAGAAACTTGCATTAACAAGTGCCGATAATTTAATTTTATCAATTTTAATATTGCCCGAGTGCTGGGGGATTAAAACCATGCGGCGTAGCGTTGCTTTTCGATATTGTTTGCCATTTATCAATTGTATTTTATCGTCCCACGAAGCACGCGTATTTTTAAGATCTTCGGCCCAAAAGCCATTAAAAGCAGGTGTTTCAAACTCCTGCAATTCGATTGCCTGGTATCTCGAATAAAGTATAAATGTAGCCAATACCGATTCCCCAACATATACGCTCGATTTGTCTAAAACGATTTTTATTATAAGGTCGCCGGAACCGGAAACGGTTGTGTTTTGGGTAGTGCTATTATTTCTGCTTTTCCCACTTTTTTGTTGTTTAGCAGTAGCAGATGTCCCTCCTGTAACTGTTAGGTTTATTCTGTTCGACTGATAAACTTTTCCATTTATTTTGGCATTAAAAGGCCCTAAAACAAAATCGCCTGTCTTTTTTGGTGAAAGGGTGTAAGTATAAGAATACGTTGAAGTTTGTTTTCCATTTACAAACTGGATACTTGTTGAACTTCCGGGACCATAGAGCAAATTAAAATCGCTAAGGTCAGGGTTAATAATGTTCCCTTTTCCATTTCTAATAGTCAGGGTAAAGGAGAAGTGGTCGTTTAGGCCTATCGGGTTTTTATTTACCGATGCGCTAAAGGAAATCTCCTGGGCTAATAAATCACTGCTAAAAATCACCAATAGGGCCAATGCGTATATTGCCCTTTTAAAGATTAATTGCCATTTATTTTTCATGGTTGCAAACATATTCAAGTTACCAGTCTTTTTCTATTTTTTTACTGTTCGATTTTACTTTCTTTTTTTTCATTTTTTTCTGCACATCCTTTTCATCATTATTCAATGCATCCAATAGCCTTTCGGCATCTTCTTTCGATAGCTGGTCGGGTTGTGGTTGATTTTGCTGATCCTGATCTTTGTCCTGATCATTCTTGTCTTGCTGTTGGTCTTTATCTTTGTTTTGATCCTGATCTTTATCCTTGTCCTTGTCCTTGTCTTTATCTTTATCCTTGTCCTTGTCTTTATCTTTATCTTTGTCTTTATCCTTGTCTTTATCTTTGTCTTTCTCTTCGTCTTGTTGCTGTTTCAATTTGCTTAAGGCATAAGCAAGGTTGTAACGGGTTTCATCGTCATCCGGATTTAATTTCAAAGCATTTTTATATGCCATTATACTTTTATCGTATTGTTGTGCTTCCAGAAACGAGTTTCCAATATTGTGATACGATTTTGCTTTCAATTCATTGTTATCGGTAGTTTCTGTAATAACCTTAAGTTTTTCAATGGCTTCGGCATATTTTTTTTGCTGGTACAAAACATCGGCTTTGTTAAATTCAGCTTCAATCATTTCGGGAGTAATTTCGAGTGCTTTGTTATAAAGTTCATCAGCTTTATCGTATTCCCCTTTTTCATAAGCTTCATTGCCTTGTTTAAGCAAAAACTTTTCTTCCTGCCCAAACAGTCCGAAACTTAGAAAAACAAGCAGCCCGATAAAGGCTAATTTTCCGATTTTACGATTAAATCTTTCCATTTTTGTTGTTTATCAAACAGTAATAAATCAATCAGCAATAGCAATAAACCCAGGCCTATGTAATACTGAAAACGACTTTCATAATCGGTATATACCACAGTCCCAAATTCCTTTTTTTGCATTTGGTTCAGGTTGTCCAAAAGAATCCCCAGCCCAACATCTTGTTGCGACGCCCTTACAAATATCCCATCGCTGGCATTTGCAATATCGCGGAGCATAGTTTCATTTAATCTTGTAATTACAGTTTCGCCGTTTCTATTTTTTTTAAAATCGACCTGTCGCCCGTTGCGGTATACAGGAATGGGCGCTCCCTTTACCGATCCCATTCCGATTGTGTTTACAATTATACCTTCATCGTATGCTTTTTTTGACATTTTAATGGCATCATCTTCATGGTTTTCGCCATCTGTGATTACAATAATAGTTTTTGAGGTTTTGTCTTCAAGATTAAACGATTCCATTGCCAATTCTATTGCAGCACCAATTGCGGTTCCCTGCACCGGGACAATATTATTATCTATGCTTCCCAGGAACAGTTTAGCGGCCGAATAATCTGTGGTAATTGGAAGTTGGACATAAGCACTTCCTGCAAAAACAATAATTCCAACCCGGTCGCCCCCGAGCCTGTTCACCAGCTTTTCGATAGCCATTTTAGAGCGCATCAACCTATTGGGCTTAAAATCTTCAGCCATCATGGAATTAGAAACATCAAGGGCAATCATAATGTCGATTCCTTCTTGTTTGCCTTCGGCGATTTTTGAACCCATTTGGGGATTGGCCAGCCCGATAATAAAAAATGCAATGGCAAGGTGATAAATTATAAACCTGATGAAGGGTTTTCCGGATGAAAAATCAGGAATTAAATTTGCTACTAAATTCTGGTCAGCAAACCGATTAATCGCCCTGTTTTTAACTGCCATATTGATAAAGTAAACCAAAATTAAAACAGGAATTACCAATAAAAGCCAAAGTATTTCAGGATGCTGAAACCGGAAGCCCGGTAAAAGATCGCGTAACAATACCCAGCCCAGGAAGAATATCCCCCAAAACACTAACTCGATTACGAGCAGTGCGATAATTTGGTTGGTTATATTATATCCTATCTTTTTCATGCTTATGGTGTGAAACGCAATATAAAAAACTGTAAAAACGAAGCAGTCAGTATTAATCCGACTGCGATTAATGCCAAATCGAAAAACCGGTCCGATTTTTTTGAATGCTGCGTTACTTCTATTTTAGTCTTTTCAAGTTTGTCGATGTTTTGATAGATACTGGCGAGTGAACTATTATCGGTAGCCCTAAAATATTCTCCGTCGGTAATTTCGGCAATGTCCTTTAAAACTTTTTCATCTATTTTAACCTCTACCAGGTCGTAACGGTATTGGCCGTTAGGTGCTATTGAAACCGGTGAATACGCCCTGCCTTTAGATCCAACCCCTATGGTATAAACCCTGATGTCGAATTCTTTGGCAATTTCGGCTGCTGTGAGCGGAGGGATATTTCCTGAATTATTCACCCCATCGGTCAGTAGAATAATTACTTTGCTTTTTGCTTCGCTTTCTTTTAAGCGGTTTACCGCTGTTGCCAAGCCCGATCCAATGGCAGTTCCACCTTCAACCATACCGGTTTTAATGTCCGACATCAGATTGGTCAATACCCTGTGATCGGTTGTCAGCGGGCATTGTGTAAAAGCTTCACCTTCGTAAACCACAAGGCCTACGCGGTCGGTTGGGCGTTCTTTTATAAAATCAATCGCAACCTCTTTTGAAGCTTCCAGTCGATTGGGTTTAAAATCTTTGGCGAGCATACTGGCCGAAATATCCATGGCGATCACAATATCAATACCTTCGGTCGAAATGTTCTCCCACGAACGGCTTGTTTGCGGACGTGCCAGCACGATAAAGAATATCCCAACTGCAATTAATACAATGGCATTGTTTAAGGCAGTCAGGTATTTGGATATTTCAAAACCACCGGTGGGGATAAACCCAAACGAAGATAATTTTACTGTGGGGTGTTCTTTGTATTTTTTATAGATTAACCAGACCCCTAATAACGGGACAATAAATAATCCCCATAAAAACACCGGGGTTTCAAACTCATAAATTTTAGCTGCCCGGAACCAAAACCATAATACCACCGCATTCGAAGCAAAAAGGGCGATCAGGTCCGGCAAAAGTTTTAATAGTTTATGCTTCATCTTTCACCTCCTTTTCAACTTGGACAATCGGTTCTTCTTTAGGTTTGGTTTCATTTACAAAACCTGAGGCAAGGTTAAGCATATCAACATTTTCCTCACGCCCTGGTTTTTCCTTTGCATATTTCACCAGGTCCGACAACATAAGGATACGGCGTAAATGGTTTTGTTGCTCGCTGGTTATTTCCGTTAAACGCACCGCATGCATAACCTCACCTGTTGTTTGTTCCAGCGCAGGAAACGCAAATTGATATTCAAGGTATTCGCGCAGGATTTCGGAGATTTCGGAATGGTGTTTCTTAATCTCGTCATGCTGCCAGTATTTTGCTTTTTTAAGTTCTTTTAATCGATGTATGGCGGTAACAAATGGTGGTATTTTTGGGGCCTTTTTCTTAATAGGGGCTGCTTTTACTTTCTTCCTTTGCTTGAGGATCAGGTAAATTCCAAAAACAAGGATTGCAAGCACTCCTAATCCTGCAAATAGTTGCCAGTGGTACTTTATCCAGTCCAAAAAACTAATGGGTACGCTTTCTACGCTTTTAATACTTTTTATCGCCTGTGTAGTATCCACTTCCATGGTTTCTACATGAATCATAAAAGGGTCTGTCTCGTATTCGTCACCATTTATTACCAATTGAAATGCGGGAATTACATGTTGTCCGCTATCAAAAGAAGTAACAACCCATTGTTGGTTATAGTATTTTAATCCACTTTTTTCAGTGGTGTCAACCGGCACTACCCTAACCACATCAATTTGCCCCGAAAGCGTGTCAGATGCGATTGGCCATGTGATTTCGGTACTGTCGTTTTGGTTGGTTTTAACAACTATAGACAAGTTTATCTGCTCACCGATTCGAATGGAATTGGTATCGGGGATGAGTTCGAGCTGTATTTGGGCAATCAAACCTGTGCCACACAGCAGCCAAACCAACAAAGCAATTATATAGAACTGTTTTTTAGTGTTCAACTATCCTCGGTGTTTAAATAAGTTTAACAATGGGGTAATATAGGATTCGCCGGTTCGTATCAGGGCAAAATCCACCCCCGATTTTTTAAAGGTTTCCCTGACCCGTTTGTGGTGGATAGCGGCATTTTTTGCATATCCTTCGCGTATTTTATGGCGGTTGGTATTCACCCAGCTTTTTTCGCCGGTTTCGGGGTCGGCAAACTGAACCATTCCTATTTTCGGTAAAGCCAGCTCACGGCGGTCGTAAATTTGCAAGGCAATTACATCGTGCCTTCTGTTGGCCATTTTAAGCTCGTCTGAAAAATCACCGGTTAAAAAGTCTGAAATAATAAACCCGATACTTCGCTTTTTTATGGCATTATAAAAGTATTTAACCGCTTCGGCTACATCCGTTTTTTTATGCTGTGGTTCGAAACCAAGCAGCTCCCTAATAATCCGTAAAATATGGCTTTTGCCTTTTTTAGGCGGAATAAATTTCTCTACCCTGTCTGTAAAAAGAATCACCCCTACTTTATCGTTGTTTTGAATAGCCGAAACAGCAAGCACTGCTGCCATTTCGGTAATCAGCTCTTTTTTTAACTGCTGGTCGGTCCCGAACGAATCGGATGCACTTACATCAATAAGCAACATAACCGTTAGTTCCCTTTCTTCTTCAAATATTTTAACATACGGATTATTAAAACGGGCAGTAACATTCCAGTCGATGGTTCGGATGTCATCGCCGGGCTGGTATTCACGCACTTCGCTAAATGCCATTCCGCGCCCTTTAAAAGCACTGTGGTATTCACCCGAGAACAATGCATTAGAGATGCCCCGGGTTTTCAGTTCAATCCGCCTTACTTTTTTTAATATATCCGATGTTTTCTCTGACATCTAAAGCCAATTATAAATTATTCATTATTAACCCGATAACTATCGGGAATTCATTGTTAATTGCTCTACGGGACCTCAACCTTATTTAAAATTTGGTTAATAATGTCTTCAACGTTTATTTCTTCGGCTTCGGCTTCGTAAGTAAGCCCGATACGGTGCCTTAATACATCGTGGCAAACGGCTCTTACATCTTCGGGAATAACATAGCCCCGGTGGTTGATAAAAGCATAAGCTTTGGATGCAATTGCCATCGAAATACTCGCACGTGGTGATGCACCAAACGAAATGAGGTCGGTTAAATTTGCCAGGTCGTACTGTGCTGGTTTTCGTGTTGCAAAAACAATATCGACAATGTACTGCTCAATTTTTTCGTCGAGATAAACCTCCCTGACGGTTTCCCTTGCTTTTAGAATCTGATCGGGCGAAATAACGGTGTTGGGCTCGGGATATTTATCTTTTGAAATATTCTGTCTTACGATTAATTTTTCTTCTTCCATTTTGGGATAGTCGAGCACTACTTTCAGCATAAAACGGTCTACCTGAGCTTCGGGCAATGGATAAGTTCCCTCTTGTTCGATGGGGTTTTGAGTAGCGAGAACCATAAAGGGTTTGGGCAGTTTAAAAGTATCGGTACCAATGGTGACCTGGCGTTCCTGCATTGCTTCCAGCAGCGCTGATTGTACTTTCGCCGGTGCGCGGTTAATCTCATCAGCCAATACAAAATTAGCGAAAATCGGTCCTTTTTTTACAGAAAATGCCTCTTTCTTTTGGTTGTAAATCTGCGTTCCAATAACATCGGCAGGCAATAAATCAGGCGTAAACTGTATCCTGCTAAAATCGACATCAATAATTTTAGCCAGGGCTGTAATGGCAAGTGTTTTTGCAAGGCCCGGCACCCCTTCAAGCAAAATATGCCCATCAGACAAAAGGGCCAACAATAGTTTCAATACCATATCAGACTGCCCAACAATTACTTTGCGCATTTCCAATTCCAATAGGTTTACAAAGGCGCTTTCCTGTTCAATCTTTTTGGTAAGCTCCCGGATATCTATGCTTCCTGGCCCGGCCGGATTTACTCCTGTTAAATCACTCATTTATCAAATTTTTTATGATTAATTTCTCAACAATGCAAAAAAAGCAATTCATTAGTGGATTCAAGGGTTTTGGGCTGTTAAATAATGTTAAGTTTGGTGTTGGTTTGTCGGGTGAAATAGCTGCCTTGTTGAATGACGAAGTATTGATGGGGCAAATCCAATGACTATATAATTTTACTAAACCCACAAATATCAGCTTTTACACTATTTCCATTACTTAGTTTTGATCCCAAAATTCAGGTATGGATATAGAAAGTATTCAGAATAAACTTATGGAGTATAAAGCGAAGGGTAAAAAAGTTTTTGCCACGTCTTCGTTTCAATCGCACAGTATTCCAATGCTGCATATCATTAGCAGGATTGATAATAGCATCCCGGTCTATTTTCTAAATACGGGGTTTTTATTTCCGGAAACCATCGCATTTAAAGACCGGATTTCTGAAGATTTTGGACTGGAGATTATTGGTTTGGAATCGGATACACCCAAAATTCACCAGCTAAACGAGCGGGGTCATCTGCTGTATGTTTCCGATCCTGATTATTGTTGTTATTTGAATAAATTGAAGCCTTTAGAACCAATTCTAATGCAATATGATGTGTGGATAAATGGCATCAGGGCAGATCAGAACGATAACCGAAAAAACATGGGCATTGAGCAAAATGCTCCTTTTGGAGCAATGCGATACCATCCTATGCTAAAATGGAGCAGCCGTGATATTAATCAATACATTAATGAGTTTGATCTTCCGGCGCATCCACTCGAAAAGAAAGGATATTTAAGCATAGGATGCGAACCCTGCACCCGGAAAATACCCGATGGAGGCAATGAAAGAAACGCACGATGGTTTGGGTTAAACAAAACCGAATGTGGCTTGCATACCGAGTTGGTGAAGTGAAAAAGATGGGAGATGGGAGACCGAAGTCAGAAGACGGAAGTAAAAAGTAATTAAATGACAAACCCTGTAAGGGTGAAATATTATAGCCTCGGGTGTCAGCCCGGGGTAAAATATGACCCAGAAAAAAAATGGCGCAAGCAGTAAGACAGACAGCGATTGAAAATACCATGCGCCAAAAGGGTAAGAAGTTAAAAGTGAATCGTGAATATTGAAAAAAAGCCAATGGCTAAAAGCCAGAAGCCAAAAGCCATAAAAATGAAAGTACTAATTACCGGAGGCGCAGGATACATTGGAAATGAGTTGGTTTATAAACTAACAACTGAAAAAGGGATTGATGAAATCGTTATTTACGATAACTTGAATAAAGGCAATTACAATTTGTTTACCGGGTTGCGTAAATTGCCATATCCGAACATTAAATTTATTAAAGGCGATATATTGGATGGCCGGAAATTTCGAAAAGCCCTGGATGGGGTGGATGTGGTGTATCATTTGGCAGCGAATGTTACCACCCCATTTGCCGATCAGAATCCCCACTTTTTTGAGCAGATAAACCATTGGGGAACCGCCGGTGTTGTTTATGCCATCGAAAACAGCGATGTTTCAAAATTGATCTATTTAAGCAGTGTATCTGTTTATGGTTCGCAATCGGGATTGGTAACCATTAATACCCCTTTGTTCCCTAAAACTTATTACGGTATTTCAAAGAAAAGGGGAGAGGACCAGGTAAAAAGATTGTCGGATAAATTGACCACATACATTGTAAGGTCGGGAAATGTTTTTGGCTACAGTAAAAACATGCGCATTGATGCAGTGATCAATAAATTTATGTTTGACGCACAATTCGAGAATCGGATTACCATCAATGGTGATGGGAACCAGCAACGGGCTTTTATCAGTATGGAAATGGTTGTGGATGTGCTGAAACAACTACCGTCTTCTGATTTGAAATCAGGAACTTATAACCTGGTAGATAAAAACCTGTCGATTATTGACCTGGCTACAGAAGTAAAAGGAATTTATCCAACATTGGAAATGATATTTGTTAACCAACATTTGAAAATGCGCCAAATAAAAGTTGAAAAAGATGATAGGTTAAGCACCTTGGCTACACAACCCCAAAAGAACCTAAAAACCGAATTACTGGAATTTAAGGGGATGTTTACTTTTTAGAAATCCTTCAGCACATCGTAAAGCTTATGGGTTGGAAGTCCCATAATGTTGTAATAAGAGCCTTCAATTCTCTCTATAGCAATAAATCCAATCCAATCCTGAATGCCATATCCACCTGCTTTATCGTAAGGGTGGTATTTTTCGATGTAATAATCTATTTCTTCCTTATCGAGTGTTTTAAAATAGACGTTGGATTCGTCGGTAAAGCAAACTTGTTTATTATTTGATGTAACACAAACCGCCGTAAAAACCTGATGCATTCCCCCTGATAATTGATGAAGCATTGCCAGGGCCTGGATTTTATCCTTTGGTTTTGTAAGTAGCTTATCATTAAAAACAACAATGGTGTCGCTGGTAATTACAACCTCGTTTTCGCTTAGTTTATTCTTAAAAGCAGTAGCTTTTAAACGGGCGAGAAACTCCGGTATTTGTCGGTGGCTTAAGTCGGAAGGATATTTTTCTTCGATTTCGAAAACCCTAGTTTCAAATGGAATATCAAGCCCTTTGAGCAATTCCTTCCTTCGAGGTGAAGAAGACCCAAGAATCAATTTCTTTCCTTTTAAAACATTCATTTAAAAGGAGTAATTATTGATAACAAAAAAATAGAAAACAACAAGGTAGCCCAGTCCGCCGGCCATTGCCCACTTGGTTTGTCGTGCAATTTTCAAAAAGTGTCTCGATTTGCGGGCCTTATTAAGGGAAATGATGTTGATAATTAGTGGAAGGATAACTGCAAAAAGGAGGTAAACACTTGTGTATAGATCAGGCAAATAAACCTGCTGAACATAAATTAAAGCAATAATTGTGAATAGGGTAAGGCTGTTTACCATACGTCGGGTTGTTGAAAGGCCCAGTACTATAGGTAATGTCCGGGCATCTATTTCCAAATCCCCACGCATATCTGCCATATCTTTTATTATTTCCCTGATCAGGTTCAATAAAAATGCAAATACCGAATAGCCAATTGTAAAATAAATCACTTTAATTATAGGGCTGATATCCATATTAAAAAAAGGAAAATGGTAACCCATTTGATTAAATAAAACCGGCAAATCATAACCGATAACCATTAATGGAATGTTGGCGGTTAAAAAAGCAACGATAAGGTTTCCGAAAACAAAAGATTTTTTAAAACTGGCAGAATAAAACCAAAGCAAAGTAATGGCCATCACCTGAAAAATCAATATCCAGTCGATGTGGTATTTGTGCGCAACATAACCGGCAACAAAAAACCCGAGCGTACTTAGAATCACATGTGAAAACATGGCTTCGCGACGTTCGATATATTTTCCAACAATAATTCGATGGTGCCTGTTTACCCTGTCGGGGCGGATATCGAAATAATCGTTGATAATATTTCCCGCACCGGCAATCATCAGCGTACTAACAATAAGTAAACCAAAATCGAAAGTGCTTATTACAAGTTCGATAGTGCTTTTTAATAAGAAAGGTTTAATGATAAGATAGCGAAGCAATACCATAGTGAGTGCAATAATCATTAGGTTTAGCGGTCTCGTGAGTTTGATAAAATAATAGAGCTTCATGGTGTATATTTCGCTTAAACGAAATTAGAAACTACTTTTGAAACACAAAACCAAAAATGGATTTAATTAAAAATAATGGAATCGAGTAAGGAATTTAGGGAACAAGGGCATAAAATGATCGACTATTTGGCAGATTATTTTGAAAACATTGAACAATATCCTGTCAAATCGCAAGTGTCTCCCGGCGAGGTATACAACCAATTACCTGATAATCCGCCTGCTGAAGCAGAAAATATGGATAGGATCATGTCTGATTTCCAACAAATAATAATGCCGGGGATTACCCATTGGCAGCACCCGCGCTTTCATGCTTATTTTACCGCAAATAATTCGTTCCCATCTATTTTAGCCGAATTGTTGACTGCCGGACTTGGAGTGCAGTCCATGATTTGGGAAACATCTCCCGCAGCTGCAGAATTGGAAGAGGTAACATTAAATTGGTTAAAACAACTTATGAGATTGCCTAAAAATTGGCATGGGGTGATTCAGGATACAGCATCAACGGCCACATTGGTTGCATTGCTTACTGCCCGCGAAAAAATTTCTGATTATAGAATCAATCAAAATGGTTTTGACAATAGTAGGTTTCGGGTTTATTGTTCGGAGCAAGCACATTCATCTATTGATAAAGCGGTTAAGATTTCGGGAATCGGCAGCAATAACCTGGTAAAAATCGCTGTAAACCGAAATATGGAAATGAAACCCACAGCATTGCTGTCTCAAATAGAAAAGGACAATAAAAATGGATACACCCCATTATTGGTTGTTGTAGCACTCGGAACAACAGGGACAGTAGCTTTTGATCCGCTAAAAGTAATTGGAGAAGTAGCATCAAAGTACGGGCTTTGGATTCATGTTGATGCGGCCTATGCCGGTTCGGCGATGATTTTACCGGAATTCCGTGAACAGATAAAAGGGTTGGATATGGTGGATAGTTTTGTTTTTAACCCGCACAAATGGTTATTTACCAATTTCGATCTGTCGGCTTACTATGTAAAAGACAAGGAGGCATTAATCAACACCTTTGCAATTTTACCTGCTTATTTACGGACCAATACCTACGGTAAAGTCAACGATTACCGCGATTGGGGAATTCAATTGGGCAGGCGGTTCCGGGCGCTTAAACTTTGGTTTGTTTTACGGTCGTTTGGTAGTAAAAGGCTACAGGAAAAATTGAGGGGACATATTAATTTGGCAAAGTGGTTCGAAAATAAAATTAAAGACGATTCCCATTTTGAATTGCTTTTAGCCCGGAGTTTAAATGTGGTTGTATTTAGGGCGATTAGCACCGAAAACCCCAATCTGTTTAATGAAAGGCTGATTGAAAAAATTAACAAAACAGGCAAGATGTACCTTACCCACACTATGGTTTCAGGTAATTACGCGATTCGAATGGTTATTGGAAATACCCGGGTTGCCCAAGAACATGTGGAACAAAGCTGGCAGCAGATTAGCGAAACGGTTGATGAAATGACTGAATAGAGAACATTATGAACTTAGCACCGACTTTCTGAACCAGACTCTGAATTTAAAGACAGACTCTAAATTAACGAAAGATATTAATTTACATGCGTTTGCACTAGCTAAAAGCCAAAAGCCAAAAGCCAATATCACTCCAAATAAATTGCTTCTTTTCCTTTTTTAAGATCAACAAGGATGTGTTCCTGCAAAGTGGTAGAAAGGCTAAGGCCAACGATATCTGCTTTAATCGGAAACCTACGATGGATGCGGTCAACCATGCATAAGGTGGTAAGGCTTTTAACGGGTTCACCTAAAATAAACCTGGCAGCATAAATCATGGTGCGGCCCGAATTTAAAACATCGTCGATTAAAATAACCCGCTTATTTGCGAGTGTTTCCGGAATGGGGTCTAGTACGATCGGATAATCGAGGCAATTGTCTTTATCGAGTTTTAATTCGAGATACTCAATTTCGAATGGATTAATTTCATCGAGTTTTGCTTTTATTATTCCCGATAATTGTGCCCCTTTGTTTTTTATGCCGATAATGGTTACCATTTTTTCCCCATAGAACTCTTCAATTAACTGATGGACCATCCGTTCTATTTTTTGTTCGACCTTTTTTCCCTGAAGAATAACCGTTCGGTTTGCCATGTTTTTTGTTTTGCCCAAAGATAGGAAATGGAATTCCGAATTATTGTTTGATTTCGAATAATTTTAATCTCGTTTTTCAAGAATTAAAAACAGTTCGTTACCCTGCCTGGGATTAATTGAGTTATGTGCGGGCTCCATGACCAGGATTTTGAATAAAGGGGAAAACAATTCCTGGTATTCTTCTTTATCGCCACCAAACGGAGGATGGTCGTGGTAAAGTTCTATACCGAACAACAGGCCAATCAACTTTCCACCAGGTTTTAAAAGTCCATGTATTTTTTCTGCGTATTGTTTCCTGAATTTTGATTTAAACGAACTAAAAAAAGTTTGTTCAATAATCAAATCGTAATTGCCCAGGTGTTTAAAAAAATCTCCGGTTACTATACCTTCCACCGGAAACTGAGGGCATCTATTCCTGAGGTTTTCAAAGGGGAGACCACTAAAATCCAAAAGTGTAATATTTTTAAATCCTTGTTTAAAAAGGTATTCCCCTTCATAACTATTTCCCGAACCCGGAATCAGGATATTTAGGTCTTTATTGTTAAGCTGATCGATATATTCTTTTATAGGCGTTGAAACATAGCCAATGTCCCAACCGGTTTGGTCTTGTTCCCATTTCGAATGCCAAAACTCTTTTTTGTAGGGCATTTTTTAATAGTTTGATAAGTTATTGAAATACATAAGTACACATTTTTTATCAAAAAAAAGGCTCCGAATTGGAGCCTTTGCTTACTGCTTATAATAGTTTGATTATTTATCTAATACTTTTTTCAGGATATGGTCAACGCTTAATCTTCCGGGACCGAAAGAAACAAGTGTCATGAGCATAATGATATAGGTAACGACAAACTCAGCACCATTCTGAAGGATTACAAAACTTCCTTTTCCGGTCAGCCATTCGTAGTTTCCATATTCTTTTAGTAATCCTCTTGCAGCTCCAATTCGTTCGGCAACTTCAGGATCAGCATCGGCACTTCCTATTGCCAACCAGCCATGTCCGCTATGAACGGTCATATAAGCTACCAGCATCGTAATAATTAAAGGAATTGAAATAATCCGAGTTCCAAAGCCGAAAACCAACATCCAAACCCCAAGGATTTCTACTGTTGCAGCCATGTAGGCATTCAATGCAGGGAAAGGCAAACCTAATCCCCAATCCGGGTTTCCGAACCAGGCGATCGTAGATTCCATGTCTCCCCATTTCATCATTGCCGGACCAAAAAAAGCATAAGCTAATAGCAACCGGAGACCTAAAAGAGGAACATCTCCGAGATTGGTAACAATATTTACGTACTTGTTGTAGAGCGCTTTCATAAAAATAGTTTTTAGTATTTAAGTTTAATTTTTTTTTGACAAATCTAAACGCTCAATTTACTTTAAAATGTCGCGTAACCAACATTAAAACCATTAGCCTGTAAAATTGGATTGCTAAAGTTTGTAGAAGTGAACTAATCCCGATGGCTATCAGAAGAGCTAAAGTGAAAACTTATTCACCTTTTAAAAAAGCATCCAAATATTCATAATCCGGCATTAACTTACCTGATAAATTGGTTTCCGAGGCCCGTTCAATAATACTATCCGGATCGTCGCCCAAAAGAGCCGGAATAATACGCTCCATCATTGCTTTTCCAAAGTAATCGGAAGCATCGCGGGGCAATTCACAAGGAAGGTTATCAACGGCCATTACGCCTATTGCATTTTCGTTATTAAAATCGCATTCGACTTCATTAATGGGATCATATCCATAAAAAGGAGATGCAATCGAGCTGGGTCGAAGCGTAGATGCAACCGGGCCGTCGATATCACAGCTGATATCCGCTACCATTTTTATATTAAACCCGATTGATTTTACATCATCCCGTGTAAACAGGAAACCTGCCTTTGAATCCCAATAATGACAAGCGATAAACAGATCAGTACACTGCGTAAATTTTTTAAAGTCAGATACATATTCACCCGGGTCACTAAAAAATTCAGCTTGATCAAATCCACCATCCGATTTACGCTTATTGTAATGCTTAACATGCGCTTGGGCATAAACAGTCTTATTAAACTCCTTTTCGAGGAAATCACCGACCGAAACTTTTTCTATTCCGGAGAGCGTAAGGATTTCGACAGCACCCGTTGCAACACGGCCATGGCCTGTAATGAGTATTTTTATTGGTTTTCGGAAACGGATGGTTTTTAATTGTTCTTCGAGTTCAATTTTATCGTGGCAGTCGTGTGCCGGCTTTAATTTAAAAGTACCAGATTTTTCTCCCCATCCCCGCAATCCATTGTAGGCACCAACAATGCCGGCATAATAACCAAAAGCTACAAGTCTTATTCTGTTTTTATCGGTTAATAATTCATAGTCGATCAATTGAATTCTTTTATCGAGTATTGATTGTAGGAGCTTTCGGTTATAGGGCTGCATTTTGTAAGTATGCGAAAAGAACAAATATTTTTTACCGGGGATTAAATCATGAATGTTTACTTCTTTTACCCCCATTAAAACATGGCAATCCGAAAGGTCTTCGTTTAAGGTAATTCCATGTTTTAAATACGACTGATCCCGGTAAGCTCTTATTTTTGAAGGTTGTACAATTATTTCCAGGTTTGGATATAAACCTTTTAAAGCTTTGCACTGCCGAGGTGTAAGAGCTACGCGCTCATCCGGGGGTACCTTGCCCTCCCTTAATATCCCAATCTTCATTTTTTCATATTGATTTGCTTACAAAAATATAAAACCGTTTCATATTTTTATCCATTCATTTGCATATAAGATTGCAAAATAATAACAGCGCTTATTTCATCAACTAAAGCTTTATTTCTACGGGCTTTCTTTTTTAACCCTGCATCAATCATCGTTTGAAATGCCATTTTAGAAGTAAAGCGTTCGTCCATCCTTTTTATAGGGATATTTTTAAATGTACGTTCCAAATGTTTTACAAAATTATTGATGGATTCCGCAGATTGAGATGGAGAATTGTCTAAATTTTTAGGCTCTCCAACCACGATGGTTTCCACGTCGTTTTTCGAAATAAAATCTATTAAATAAACGATTACATCCTTTGCATGAACCGTAGTTAATCCGCTTGCAATAATTTTTAAATCGTCGGTGGTTGCCAGACCAACCCGTTTAGTTCCGTAATCGATGGCTATAATTTTCCCCATTCACAGCGAAATAAAAAATTTTGAACACATGAAACAATTATATTTGTAAAAATTTGACAGAAATGCGTAAAATAATCGAGCAAGCCTGGGAAAACAGGGAGTTATTAAATGAAAAGTCAACCCGTCAGGCAATCGAAGAGGTAATTGCCGGATTGGATATCGGTAAATTTCGCGTGGCAGAACCAACTGAGAATGGATGGTTAGTTAATGAATGGATAAAAAAAGCGGTTATTCTTTATTTTCCGATCAGGCAGATGGAAACCATTGAAGTAGGTCCTTTTGAATTTCATGATAAAATACCCCTTAAGAAAAATTACAAAGCTTTGGGCATTCGGGTGGTTCCCCATGCTGTTGCCCGTTACGGTGCATATATTTCACCGGGAGTGGTTATGATGCCTTCGTATGTGAATATCGGAGCCTATGTAGATAGTGGAACGATGGTTGATACATGGGCTACCGTTGGGTCATGCGCACAGGTTGGAAAAGATGTACATTTAAGCGGTGGTGTTGGTCTGGGCGGGGTTTTAGAACCCATTCAGGCTGCTCCGGTGATTATTGAAGATGGCGCATTTATAGGTTCGCGCTGCATTGTTGTTGAAGGGGTGCGTGTTGAAAATGAAGCGGTGCTTGGGGCAAATGTTGTTCTGACCATGTCCACAAAAATAATTGATGTAAGTGGTGATAAACCAATAGAATCGAAAGGGGTTGTTCCGGCTCACTCGGTAGTAATTCCGGGAAGTTATACCAAAAAATTTCCAGCGGGTGATTACCAGGTTCCCTGCGCTTTAATCATCGGTAAGCGAAAAGAAAGTACCAATCGAAAAACATCGTTAAACGAAGCCCTGCGCGAATTTAAAGTATCGGTTTAATGGGTCAGCAATTCCGGCATATTCTAATTATTCAAACCGCATTTATAGGCGATGCTATTTTGGCCACAGCTTTGGTCGAAAGTATGGCAAATTATAAGCCTGGTTTAAAGATTGATATACTGGTCAGAAAAGGCAATGAAGGTTTGTTAACAAATAACCCCCATATTAATCGCATACTGATTTGGAATAAAACCCAACACAAATACAAAAACTTGTTTACCCTGCTTAAAACCATCAGGCAAGCCAATTACGATGCGGTGATAAATTTACAGCGATTCGCGGCTACAGGGCTAATCACTGCTTTTTCCAATGCAAAATTAAAAATCGGATTTAAAGAAAATCCGTTTTCAGGACTTTATACACGCTCCATTCCACATGATGTAAAATCAGGGATTCATGAGGTTGGACGTAATCAGCAATTGATAGAAGACTTTGCAGGAAAGGAAGCCTCAAAACCGCGGTTATATCCTTCTGCTGAAGATATTCAAGCTGTTCAATCCTTTAAAAAAGGGAAATACATTTGTATTGCACCCACTTCGGTTTGGTTTACCAAACAATTTCCGATGCATAAATGGATTGAATTTATCGCCACTGTACCAACCGATATCACCATTTATTTATTGGGAGGTTCGGATGATTACGAAGCTTGTGAAGCTATTTTGAATAAAGTCGAAAATAGGGATTTAGTAAATCTGGCAGGCAAACTAAGTTTTTTACAATCGGCATCGTTGATGAAGGATGCCTCGATGAACTACGTTAACGATTCGGCTCCGATGCATATCGCCTCAGCTATGATTGCACCGACTACTGCGGTTTATTGTTCTACCATTCCGCAATTTGGTTTTGGTCCTTTGTCCGATAATTCAACCATTGTTGAAACCCCAAAACCCCTGGATTGCCGCCCATGTGGACTGCATGGCAAAAAAGCCTGCCCGCTTGGTCATTTTGATTGTGCTGAAACGATTAATCTTAATTGGGGATAAATAATCCGGTTTACGAGTATTTTCCAGAGGCTAAAAGCTATTGGCCAATAGCAATAAAAAATGATTCTTATCATAATTTATAAGTTACAATTGCGTCAACTTTGCAGCTTAAAATTTAAAAACCATCAAGATGTTAAAGAAACGTTCGTGGGCAGAACCCTATAAAATTAAAATGGTAGAGCCTGTGTTTATGACAGACCGTAAGCACCGCTTAAAAGTAATTAAAGAAGTCGGATACAATACTTTTTTATTAAAATCGAAAGATGTTTATATCGACTTGCTGACCGATAGTGGAACCTCGGCAATGAGCGACAGGCAATGGGCCGGAATGATGTTGGGCGATGAAGCTTATGCCGGAAGCCGCAACTTTTATAACCTCGAAGAAACCATACAAAAATATTATGGTTATAAACATGTGGTACCTACCCATCAAGGGCGTGGAGCGGAGCATTTGATCTCTCAGATCATGATAAAAAAAGGCGATATTATTCCCGGTAACATGTACTTTACCACTACACGGTTACACCAGGAGTTGGCTGGGGGTACTTTTGTGGATGTTATTATCCCTGAAGCACATGACCCGGAAAATACCTACCTGTTTAAAGGGGACATTGACCTCGGAAAACTTGAAAGGTTAATAGAAGAGCATGGCGCAGATAAAATACCGTATATAGCTATGGCTACAACGGTTAATATGGCCGGTGGACAGCCAATTTCGATGGCTAACTTAAAAGCATTACGGAAATTGACCGACAAGTACGGTATAAAAGTGATTCACGATATGACGCGGGTTGCCGAAAATGCTTTTATGATTCAGGAACATGAAAAAGGATATGCCAATAAGCCTATTGCTGAAATTGTAAAGGAAATTTGCGATTTGACAGATGGTGCAACGATGAGTGCAAAAAAAGACGCCCTGGTAAATATTGGCGGGTTTTTGGCATTGAATGATTCCGATCATTTTGAGCAAGCACGCAATCTTGTGGTAATTTATGAAGGTTTGCATACTTACGGCGGATTGGCCGGGCGTGATATGGAGGCTATGGCCATTGGCATCAAAGAATCATTGAGCGACGATCACATGAGGGCTCGGGTCGGGCAGGTACAATACCTGGGACAAAACCTGTTGAATGCAGGCATTCCAATTGTGAAACCTGTAGGCACACATGGAATATTTATCGATGCTAAACGATTTCTTCCGCATATTCCGCAAGATCAATTTCCTGCACAAACATTGGCTGCCGAAATTTATATCGACTCTGGTGTACGGAGTATGGAAAGGGGGGTAGTTTCAGCAGGGCGCGATAAGAAAACCGGGGAGCACCGTTATCCGAAATTGGAATTGGTACGGCTAACAATTCCACGTAGGGTTTACACGCAGGCCCACATGGATGTGATTTGTGAATCGGTGTGTGAGGTATTTGATACCAGGCAGAAAATTACTGGTCTTGAAATGATATATGAACCACAATACCTGCGGTTTTTCCAGGCAAGATTTAAAAAACTTTAAAACCTTTTAACATGGCAATTAAAACCATTATTGAACCATTTAAAATAAAAATGGTAGAACCCATAACGATGAGCACCGAAGAAGAGCGTAATGTTTTTCTTAAAAAAGCACATTACAATACTTTTTTGTTGGATTCGGACCAGGTAATCATCGATTTTTTAACAGATTCGGGAACTTCCGCAATGAGTGCCAAACAGTGGTCGGGCTTAATTGACGGAGATGAGTCGTATGCCGGTTCCAGGTCTTGGAAAAGGATGGAAAAAACGGTAAAGGAACTCAGCGGAATGGAATATGTTTTGCCGACCCACCAGGGACGGGCAGCTGAACGGATTATCTATACGCATCTTGGTGGAAAAGGAAAGGTTTTTATCAGTAATACCCATTTTGATACAACCCGCGCCAATATTGAGTTTTCCGGTGCAACAGCGATTGATATTCCGATTGAAGAAGGAAAACATCCCAAAGTATACCATCCTTTTAAAGGAAACATAGACATTAAATTACTCGAAGAAAATATTATTGCATCCGGTCCGGAAAACATCGGTGCGGTGATTTTAACCATCACCAATAATAGTGGTGGCGGTCAACCGGTAAGCATGCAAAATGCGCGTGAAGTGGGTAAAATTTGCAAAAGATATGGCGTATTGTATTTACAGGATATGTGCCGCATTGCCGAAAATGCCTATTTCGTAAATCACAGGGAAGCGGGGTACGAAAATATATCGTACAAAGACATTGCAAAGGAAATGATGTCGTTTGCCGATGGTGCCGTAATGAGTGCAAAAAAAGATGCCCTTGTAAATATGGGCGGTTTTTTGGCTCTTAGGGATGAGGAATTGGCGAATGCATGTAAAAACCTGTTAATCATCACCGAAGGGTTTACTACTTATGGCGGTCTTTCGGGGCGTGATATGGAAGCTATTGCGATTGGGTTGGATGAAGTGTTTGAGCCTGATTATTTGCGGTATCGGATAAGAAGTACCGAATATCTCGGGAATAAACTTGATGCGCTGGGCGTACCGCTAATGTTGCCTATCGGCGGACATGCCGTTTATATCGATGCCCGCGAGTTTTATTCAAATATTCCGGTTGATCAATATCCCGGGCAATCGTTGGTTTGCGATTTATACACCATCGGCGGGATTAGGACTGTTGAAATAGGTTCGGTTATGTTTGGCACCTATGATGAGCAGGGTAAATTAATTCCGGCTCCTATGGATTTAGTACGTTTGGCTATTCCTCGCCGGGTTTATACCCAAAGCCATATTGAATATGTAATAGAAGTATTCGCGGAAATAATAAAAAGGAAAAATCAGGCTAAAGGAATAAAAATTACCTACGAACCGGAATTTTTAAGACATTTTACCGCTAAATTTGAGCCGATAAACTAAAAAGTGTTTGTCCATAATGTCCGATTTCTTCGCCTGCCGGCAGGTTATGCTCGCATTTAAGATTAGTCATTTACAAAGGTAAACTCCTAATCTTAAATAACTTCGCAAGCCTCGAACTCGAACATTCTGAACTAAACACTTACTATATGGACAGACACTTGCTAAAAAACGGCGTTTTCTTGCTGAGACTTATAAAAAACTCCCAGCAATAAATCCGGCATTTTTCGGTTTATTTAAAAATAGTTATTCTGGCATAATTTTTTCACACCTCAAAAAAACAATAACCATGAAAAAGACACTTTCAATTTCTGCCTTATTATTTTTAGCATTATCCGTAAATGCACAATTTCATTTCGGATTAAGGGCAGGGCTATCCTCTTCGCAAGTTAAAATTGATGAGACTTCAAATGGTCTTATTATTACAACCGGAGATAATAAATTCGGTTACCATGTTGGTGTTTTTACCCAGTTTATTTTTAACGAAAAATGGGTATTAATGCCTGAAGCATTATTTACTTCAAATGGGGGTAGCATTGACCTTAATGATGGAAGCAATGTACTGGAAGTTTGGAACTTAAGCTATAGCCGCCTCGATATTCCGGTGAATATCGGCTATAAATTTCTGAAGGTATTTCGGTTGCAGGCAGGGGTAGTACCTAGTTTATTGTTGAATGCAGATGCCCGAAGCGAGGATGTTGTACAGGATGTTAAGGATAATTATAAAAAAACAACCTGGGGCTATCAGGCAGGTTTAGGGTTGGATATCTGGATGCTGTTGGTAGATTTAAAATACCAGGGTTCCTTTGGGAATGTTCATAACAGTAATATTCAGATACCGGGCAGCGAATCGCTTTATAGCCCTGATACCCGTGTAAACATGTGGGTGTTAAGTGTGGGTATTCGACTGTTCTAAGCGTTTTCTAAATCAACAATAAATTCCAAAAGTCTAGATCAATTAATTTTCAAAAATTTCGTTTTAAGACCAACTTCAGGAATAAAAATATAAGTTCCGGGAGCCAGTTTATCGACAGTTATCGGTTGTTCTAAACCCATTCCTTTTTTAATTATCCGACCGTTTAAATCTACAATTTGCCACCGAATATTTGTTGCATTTCCTGAGCTTTTAACAGTGATGGTTTCACGTGCAGGGTTTGGATATACTGAAAAGCTGATTTTCGATTCAAGTTCATCAATTCCGGTGGTAAATTCGAGTAAAGAATCCAACGAAATACTTTGAATAGAACGGGAAAAAGTTCCAGCAACCAAACGCCGGGCATCCATGTCCAATTCAATATCAAACACCAATATCAACGGCATATTATTTCCTGCTTTTAGCCAGTGTTCGCCTGAGTTTTTGGTAAAATACACCCCACCATCAGTTGCAACAAATAAAATTGAATCACCGGTTTCAGGCATTACTTCCACATTATTTATCCCTAAGTCTGGCAGGTCGCCTGCAACGTTGTACCAGTTTAATCCGAAATCATCCGATGCATGGATATGTGGTGTATCATCGCCATCTTTATATCCCGAATGAACAACAAAAACCCGTCCGTTAACCTCGGTAGATGCAACTATATCCGTTACATAACGATCGGGCAGGCCCGCGGTAATTTCGTTCCAATTTCCCCCCTGGTTTTGTGTTACCCAAATTTTTCCATCGGATGTTCCTGCATAAAGCACATCTGCATCTAATGGTGATTCTGCAACCGTGGTAATTACATGGCGGTTGGCCGGTAAATAAATGGGTTCTCCGTTTAATTCATCCGAAATCGGCTCCCAAAAAGAAGAGGGACCATCTTCTGCCCTGTAAACCATTTGGGTTCCGGTATAAAGCACATCCGGGTTATGCGAACTCATAATAAATGGGGCATCCCAGGCAACCCTTTCCCCACCAATGCCATCGGTAAAACCATTCCAATTACCAAATATCGAAACCCTGAGACTTCCATTTTGTGTTGCCCCATAACCAATATTAGGGTCTGAGGGATCGTAAATAGGCTGAAATCCATCACCACCCAACAAGCGTGGCCAATTGTGCATATTTTCATAATTTCCTTCAGAGGTTCCGTTATCCTGCATGCCACCTGCATAAATCTCTTCTTCATGTGGGCTTACTGCTATTCTGTAGAATTGCGAAATCGGAAGGAAAGAAGAATATTCCCAATCTTCCATATCTTCAAAACCCAAATACAAACCTCCGTCTGTGGCTAACCAGACATCACCCTCCGAATTATAAACCAGGTCATGCATATCGGCATGCACTTCGTAAAGCCACCAATCCGGCGTACTTTGAAACCAGGAAGAACCCCCATTGGTAGTACTGTGAAGTTCAACGCCCATAACCGACACATTGTTTTCATCGGTGGGATTAACCCTGATCTGACCAAAGTACCAGCCAAAACCACCAAGTGCCCCATCGAGGTTAAAAATGTTTGTTGACTCCCATGTATCCCCATAATCATTGGATCGGTAAATCCCTTCGAATTCCATATTTCCAGGATCTACAAAACTGGCATAAACCACGCCCGGGTTCGAAATGGAAACATCAACAGCTGCCCGTACAAGGTCGCCACTTGGCAAACCACCCGAGAGTTCAGTCCAGTTTTCACCGCCATCGAACGAGCGATAAACACGACCATGCGACCCGCCAACAATACTCACCTGGTTATTTCTAATCCTGTCCCAACCTCCGGCATACAGCGTATCCGGAAAATCAGGATGAAAAACCAATGAGCTTACACCTGCTTGTGTTGACAGGAATAGTACCTGCTCCCAGTTGTCTCCGCCATCGGTTGACTTATAAATGCCCCGATTATCATCTTCAAAATAGGGTGTTCCCATCGAAGCCATGTAAACAATATCGGGGTCAGTAGGATGAACAAGTATTTTACTTACCACTCCAACATTTGCCGAACCTTTATGTTCCCATGTTAGTCCGCCGTCAATCGATTTATAAATACCATCTCCGGTTTTGGGTGTGCCGCTAATATTGGGGTCGCCGGTACCCACATAAATTTCTTGTGTATTTAGCGGATTAAATGCAATGGCACCAATCGACATGGTTGAAAAACCATTACCAATCGTTTCCCAATTTAAACCCAAATCGCTTGACCTGAAAACACCTCCGGCCGAGGTTCCGATTAGTATTTCCTCTTCGTTGTCGGGATTTAATGCAATACAATTTATCCGGCCTCCTATATTGGTTGGTCCTTCGATGCGCCAGTTCACATCAACACTGTTTTTTTGATATGTCTGCGCTTTCGCAGCATCCATAACCTTGTCGAAATAAGCAACATCAAACGATTCATTCGGATAGGTCCAACGTTCCCAAAGGTGTTCCGCCGGGCCATATTCGTTAAATTGTTTACCGCTTTGTTTTACTGCTTTATCATTCCCGGAACAGGAAACCAAAAAAACCATTACAATTCCAAAATATTTAATTTGTCTCATCTTACTTGCAGTTTTCCACTTTGTTTATTTCTAAGTCGTCTATCGAAATTTCAAGGTCATCGCTAATCAATTGCTCATACGATAGCGTTTCGGGCTGATAAAACAATCCTTTAACCTTTCCTTTTTTAACCTTGCCAGGTCCCACACAAAGCTGTTTAACCTGTGTGGCTTCTGCCAGGGTAATTTCGTAAAACAATGACGTAATAAAATCCAAAATAACATATTCATTTGTCTTATTGGTAACAATCAGGCGGATTTCCCCAACAAGTTTTTTCTTTTTTTTCACTTCCAGAATAATGTATTCTATTTTTACAGATTCATCTTCATGAGCAACAATAAAGTCCTGGGCTGTTATATTTCTTGTTAAAAGAAAAGCTGTAAATAGTATAATCAAGCGCATAATTTTGTTTTATTTGTTAACAGGCAAAAGGCCAAAGTTATTGTTTTGTTCTAATAAATAACAGCAATTGCATAGATGGCTATAAAGAAAAAATATGTTTCACCAATAAAGGGCGGCAGGCAGCTGGTTATTGGTGATGTGCATGGTTGTTCGCGCACGTTAAAAGCCTTACTCGAAGAGATTAATTTACAAGAGAATGACCAGCTAATTTTTGTGGGCGATTATATTAATAAAGGGCCCGACAGTAAAGGCGTACTTGACTTGCTTATTGGTTTAAGAAAGAAAAACAACAATGTTTTTTTCATCAAAGGGAATAACGAATCCTATTTTTATAAAACCCTTAAAAAAAGCGGCGAACGAATTTTAAAATTAGCCAGGCGCTACCAGGTTGAAGATCTTTTTAAATATGAGGGGAGTAAGTTTTCGTTGAGAAAGAGATATCGTAAATTTTTAAAATCAACCTATAATTATATCGAATCTGATGCGTTTTATGTGGTCCATGCCGGGTTTGATTTTAAATCAGAAATCCCATTTTATGATACCTACAGTATGCTGTGGATGCGCAATTTTAAAGCAAACAAAAAAAGGCAGCATTTTAAACCTGTTATTCATGGGCATAAAATCACATCGATAAAGGAAATTCGAAAAGCGGTAAAAAATCAGAAATACGATTTGCCCATTGATAACGGATGTGTTTTAGGAAAAAAAAACCGTAATTACGGGCGCTTGCTTTGTCTGGATTTTAGCAATAACAAGCTTATTGAGCAGGAGAATGTTGAGGTGTAAAACGCTATCGAAGGTTCTTAATTAATCTTTTCATTTATAATAGCCATCGCCATAGTCAATTGTTCATCCTGCGTAAGGTGGCTTGTATCAATTAAAACGGCATCGCCGGCACGGACCAAAGGGCTTACTTTTCGGTGCGAATCTAAAAAGTCACGCTCTTCAATGTTATGCTTTATCATTTCCAGGGATACATCCGAATAACCTTTTGCGATCATTTCGTCATAGCGTCTTTGCGCCCTGATATTGGCATCTGCTGTAACGAAAAATTTAACTTCTGCCCCTGGAAAAACCACAGTGCCAATATCACGTCCATCCATTACAACACCTTTATAGAGACCCACTTCTTTTTGTTGTGCCACCAGGTGTTTTCTAACTTCAGGTATGCGGGCTACCTGGCTTACATGTTTAGAAACTTCAAGGCTTCTAATTTCAAATTCAATATCTTTTCCGTTAAGTAAGGTGTGTTGTTCGCCTTTTTTTTCCTCAAAACCGATATGGATTTTAGAAAGCGATTGAAGTAGTTCGTTTTCTTTTACTTTTTCAAACTCGATCATATTTTTTTGCAATGCAAAATAGGTTACAGCCCGATACATTGATCCGGAATCGATATAAACGTAATTGAGTGATTTTGCAATTCCTTTTGCAATGGTGCTTTTGCCGCAGGAGGAGTGCCCGTCGATGGCGATATTGATTTTTTTCATGAAAAATGCAGGTTAGCAAGTGTAAGCTGCTAATTTAATACTTTTTCTTTTTTCATCTCGTTAAAAAACAAAGCAAGACTAAAGTGATGGACCGAACCTGACTGATTAAATCCTGCAAGTGCATAATTCAATTTAAATGCGCCAAATTTCACCCCTGCACCAAAAGAGAATCCTGCAAGCGCAGGTTTTTCAGCGGTTTTTAATTCTTCCCGCCTCCGGTAATTATATCCCATTTGAAGCATAATATTTTCTGAAAAAACCAGTTCAACACCAAAAACAGTATGCAACATCAGTTTTTTACCGAAACTCGCTTCTTTAATTTCTACCTGTTCCCCGGTAAGGGGATCTGTTTTGCCAATCAGGTTTGGGTCGGTATAGCTCAAATCCCATTTCTGCAGATTTTCAAGTACCACAGACAGCCGGAATGGAGCATGTTTCATTTTTTTAGAAACCCCTAGCTGGATTTCAAATGGCAAGGGTTCTTTATCGCCCCCATCGTAGTACGAAGACAGTTGATAGCCCATGTTTTTAAATACCAGCGAAGTTGTTAAATATTCTTCCTCAATGTGATAGGTACCTGCCAGGTCAAGGCCCATACCGAAGGCACTGTACTGAGCCAAATTTGAAAAAAGAAATTTTAACTGGGCACCTGCACTAAAGCGTTCGTTTACCTGACGGCTACCGGCAAGGTTTATTCCTGTTTCGTTTGCTTTAAAAGAACCAATAACCGCTCCTGTATTATCGGTTTCATCAAAATCTCCATAACCGACATATTGCACATTTACAGCAAATGTCCCAATATCTTTTACATCTTTAGCATAAGAAACCGTACCGTAATTGGCACCGGCCAGGTATTTTATAAACGAAAAACTTACCTGGTTATCCATTTTGGGATTCAATAATGCAGGATTGCCATAAGCCAGGGACAAGTCGTTGTCTTTTACATTTATCATATTACCACCAAATCCGGCAACACGGGCAGAGGTTACCAGGTTAACAAACCTGAACGATGATTGGCTCTGTACCTGTCCGAACGTATCAAAGCTATAAATAGAAAGAAAAAATACAAGAATAAAAGCGACGCGAATTTTCATCAATAACTGTTGGTTTGCATTAAAAACGGAAGATAGAAAAAGTTATTATTCAAACGCGAAAACAAATTTCAAAAATGCGATCCCAAATACCACTATCAAGGTATTGCATAACGGATAAAAATAGCGATTTTTGCAACTTATAATCATTCTAAATAAGAAGATTAATCCATGCGCTTATCCGATTTAAAAGAAAATGAACGAGGTGTTATTGTTCGGATAAGTGGAGAAGGTGCGTTTAAAAAGCGGATCTCAGAGATGGGTTTCGTAAAAGGTCAGGAGATATTGGTTATAAAAAATGCACCGTTGAAAGACCCGATTGAATACCAGGTAATGGGCTACGATGTTTCGCTACGCCGTAAAGAATCTGCCAATATCGAAGTAGTTGATAAATCGGAGGTTGATACAATAGATCATGATTTTAAGGTTGAACAGGGCATGCCTTTTAAGAATGGGGTTTCTGAAAAAGTAATTAAAATTGTTTTGGTAGGAAACCCGAACAGTGGCAAAACTACTTTTTTTAATTATGCTTCGGGGGCCAATGAACATGTTGGAAATTATGCCGGTGTAACTATCGGGACTAAAACAGCTTATTTTAAACACAATGGCTATCGGCTCGAAATGACTGATTTGCCTGGAACATATTCTTTATCGGCCTATTCGCCCGAAGAAAAATTTGTACGCGAACAGCTTATAAATGAAAAACCCGATGTTATCCTGAATATTGTTGATGCTTCGAATCTTGAGCGTAATCTTTTTTTAACCACGCAAATAATCGATTTGGAGTTAAAAACGGTTATCAGCCTGAACATGTATGACGAATTTCAGCGAAGCGGTTCAAAGCTCGATTATGGTGAATTAGGTTTAATGATTGGGATTCCTTTTGTTCCAACCGTTGCCTCCCGGGGGATTGGGCTGAACGAATTGCTTGAAAAAATAATTGAAGTACACGAAGGAAAATGTTTGGCTTCAAGAAGGGTACATATCAATTATAATTTAGACCTGGAACTTGAAATCAGGAATTTACAGAAGATTTTACAGGATTTTGAATGTGAACTTGAAAATTTGGGGTCCCGATATGTTGCGATTAAATTAATAGAAAATGATAGCGATATTGTTAATACTGTTGACAAAACCGAAAATGGTGCAACTTTGGTTGCTTTGGCCGATGAAGCAAGGGGTAGGATTGAAGAAACATTAACCGAAGACATTCAAAGCTTGTTTATTGATGCACGCTACGGATTTATTGATGGGGCATTAAAAAAGACATTGGATCAAAGAGGCCAGAAAAAAAGACAACGCTTAGAGGTAGATGATGTATTGACACATAAACTCTGGGGCTACCCTATCTTTATTTTTATTATGTGGCTGATTTTCCAGGCAACATTTGTAGTGGGTCAGTACCCGATGGACTGGATCGATGCAGGAGTAGGTTATTTGGGCAACTTTGTAGATCAGTTGATGGTTGACGGTCCTTTAAAAAGCTTGTTAATTAATGGAATAATCAGCGGAGTAGGTGGTGTGATCGTTTTCCTGCCAAATATTCTGATCCTGTTTTTTGCAATTTCTTTTTTGGAAGATACCGGTTATATGGCCCGGGCAGCGTTTTTAATGGACAAACTGATGCAAAAAATGGGATTGCAGGGCAAGTCGTTTATTCCGATGATCATGGGTTTTGGATGCAACGTACCGGCCATTATGGCGACAAGGACACTCGAAAATAAAAATCACCGCCTACTGACCATGCTGATAAATCCGTTTATGTCGTGCAGCGCGCGCTTACCGGTTTACATTTTAATTATCGGGGCTATTTTTCCGGAAAACCGGGGTTCAATTTTATTCGGCATTTATTCATTAGGAATTTTATTGGCCATCATTGTATCGGTAATCCTGAATAAAGTGATGATAAAAACCGATAATGTTCCTTTTGTAATGGAATTGCCACCTTATCGCAGGCCAACATTTAAAGCTTCGATAATGCACATGTGGTTTAAAGCGGCCCAGTACTTAAAAAAGATGGGGGGTATAATTTTATTGGCGTCGATTATTATTTGGGCATTAGGCCATTACCCAACTAATATCGAATATTCTGAAAATTATACAGAAATTGAAAACCGGATAAAGAGCGATTATACTTCGAAAATATCTTCTGCTACAACCAAAACACAA
>Ga0164313_10000271_pt1 | contig 39185 bp, 37 predicted proteins | sample GuaBasSedimGuay4_FD_113735 | JGI IMG/M metagenome (GOLD analysis project Ga0164313, IMG submission 113735) | Subseafloor sediment microbial communities from Guaymas Basin, Gulf of California, Mexico - Guay4, Core 4569-4, 0-3 cm | ecosystem: Environmental > Aquatic > Marine > Hydrothermal vents...
CTGCCGCAAGCCAGGCACTGTCAGGTTTCGAAATGAGTTTTGAATACATGCCCGGACGGTTAAACGTGCATGATAACGGTCGCTACCATGTGATTATGGACTACGCGCACAATGAAGATGGTATTCGGCAACTGGTCAGGTTCACAGACCAATTTCCTTGCACGGGGCGCAGAATTCTGCGTTTCGGCGTATCGCCAAATGCCTCAGAATCGGCCATATTGGCAGCAGCAACCGCAGCAGCGGGGCATTTCGATCAGTACATTTGCTCTGGTAAGTCAGGCACCCACGAAGATCACATTGACGCACCTGAGGCTCTAAAAAAAGGATTGTCGGCCAATGGCGTTCCTGCAGAAACCATCACCGTAATCAGAGAACAGAATGAAGCTTTCGACTACCCGGTTAGTATCTGCCGCGAAGGCGATTTGCTCGTACTTATCACCAGTCGGGTTTCGTTAAACGATACCTGGCAAAAAATACTGTCTACCTGACATGTTGAATCGTATCGGATTCTGGCTACTGCTACCAATCTCTGCCATACAAGGCTTGTGGATAAGCATGAAAGCGATTCGTTTGCCGGAAGCAACGGGCGATAAAAGCGGTACCTGCGGAAATGGTGCACCGCTGCAACTGTTAGCAATGGGCGACTCCATCATTGCCGGGGTTGGGACCGGCACAGTGGTACGCTCAATGCCGGTACAGTTTGCCGAAGCACTGGCAAAACATGAGGCACGCCGCGTACATTGGAAGGTCGCGGGTGCAAACGGTGCTGACATCTCTGATTTACAAAAACAGGTTAAAGAGATAAGTGATCACCAGAAGGTGGACTTTGTGCTCATATCCATTGGCGTCAATGATGTAACAGGGCTCAGCAGCACCCGGCATTGGAAAAGCCAGTTAGAAGCCCTGACAAATGACCTCAGGAAAAGATGGCCTAAGGCCAGGGTGCTGTTTATGGGATTACCACCCATGGCGAAGTTTCCGTTACCGCCACAACCACTGCGCTTCATGCTCGGCCTGCGGGCTGCAACCCTGGATGCCATCAGTGCAAATCTGTTGGCAAAGCGACCCAATATGCTGCATGTACCAACCGCAATTGACCCTGCCCTTCACGATTTTTGCGAGGATGGCTTTCATCCCTCTGCAGAAACCTGCAGTTTTTGGGCGGAAGAACTGGCACAACAAGTAAAAAGTGATACTTTATCGTCATGAATGAACCACTCGCAATTGCACAGACCATACTTAATGGTTTTGATAAACATTACCAGCTATTCCGTGAATTCAGCGATGAAGCCATGGCCTGTTTTGAACAGGCCAACTGGACGCGCGTGGGTGAGGCCAGCAAGGAACGCATCCTGGGCTATGAAGAACGCGTCAGTGAAACGGTTGAGTACCTGAATAATCATTTTCCAGGTGCTGCACAGCATGCGGGCTGGTGGCCTGAAGTGAAGGCGGCTTTCATCACCACACTGATGAATCACCCGCAATCGGAATGTGCTGAAACATTTTATAATTCAGTTGCTTGTAAGGTTCTTCATAGAGACTACTATAACAACAAAAATATCTTCTGGCGACCGGCACTCAGCACCGAGCACTTGCACGGATCGAGCCCGACATACCGCAGTTACTACCCTCCAACAAATGGCCTGCGTCGCAGCTTGCTGCAAATGCTTACCGAATTTGGTCTCAGCAACCATTTCCAGTATCTGCGGCGTGACATTCGCCGCCTTGAACAAACCATCATGAGTCGCCGGCCCAAAACCTGGAAAGCGCACCCAAACCACCAATTGCAGGTACTGACATCCCTTTTTTTCCGGAACAAGGCGGCCTACATCGTTGCCCGGCTGGTAAATGCAGATAACAAGCAAGCCTTGATTGTCCCATTGATGGAAGATGAAAGTGGTCGTATCTTTGTCGACACCGCACTCATGAAGGCCAAGGATGTCGCCATCGTCTTCAGTTTCTCACGTGCCTACTTCATGGTTGATATGGAAGTGCCATCGGCGTATGTGAGTTTTCTTCTGTCTATCATGCCCGGCAAATCACCGGTCGATCTGTACGCCATGCTGGGACTGCAAAAACAGGCCAAAACCCTGCTCTACCGCGAGATGCAATACCACCTGAGTCACTCACAGGATAATTTCCAGATTGCCCCCGGTGTACGCGGCATGGTGATGCTGGTGTTCGCACTGCCTTCTTTCCCGTTTGTATTCAAACTTATCCGCGATCATTTCGATCCACCCAAGACTTCATCGCGCGAGGATGTGCGCGGCAAGTATCAACTGGTCAAACACCATGACAGGGTGGGTAGAATGGCGGATACACTGGAGTACTCCAATGTCGCTATTCCACTCAACCGCATTGAACCGGCCCTGATGGATGAATTACGCGCGACCGCTGAAAGCTCCATTGAGATCGTTGGTGATGATCTGGTGATCCGGCATATCTATATCGAGCGCCGTATGGAACCACTTGACCGTTATCTTGCACAGGCGTCACCCGCCATGCGTCGTCGTGCCATACACGATTTCGGTCACGCCATCCGTGACCTGGCCGGTGCCAATATTTTCCCCGGCGACATGCTGAAGAAGAACTTTGGTGTCACCAGGACAGAGCGGGTGGTGTTCTATGACTATGATGAAATCTCTTACATCACGGAATGTAATTTTCGCCACATACCACCAGCACGAAGTTATGAAGATGAGATTTCAGATACTCCCTGGTATTCCATCGGGCAAAATGATGTATTCCCCGAATCATTCGCACCCTTTTTCTTTGCCAACCAACAGGATCTGGCACTGTTCAGGCAAGATCACGCAGACTTGCTCAATGCGGACTGGTGGAACAGCATAAAGGACAATATCAAGGCTGGAGGCCAGGCTGATGTGTTCCCCTACCCGGTCAAACGCCGATTCTCAGTTCGTTTTGGCAAGTAACCGTCAAGTCAGTCCAGGTTTTCACAAATACTATCGGCTTCTTCCTCGTACATATCTGCGTTGGGGATTTCCGGAATCGGCATATTCGGCATCGCTTTACGCATCAATTCGCTACAGGTCTTTAATTCTTCGATCACTTCGTTATCTTCAATATCCTTGATATATTCCATGGCCACTTCCCTGGCCCCCGACTCATCACCATCTTCGCACAAAGCCTTAATTTCATTCCCGACCTTTTCACCTTTCTCACCCATATCCTTAAGGGCTTCCTGATCGAGCGATTGCATGCAATTTATAGCCTCCTGCATACCCGCTGGCATTTGCGCTAAAGCAAACGAAGAAATGAACATCAATGAAGCTAAAATAATCAAACGCATAAAACTCTCCTTGTTAAATTCTCACGGTCATCAAAAACACAAAAAAACTAAATGCTACTTATCGGGGCAGGTAAACATCTGTAAGGGATCATTCGGGTCAATTCCCTGCATAAACTGTTTTGTACGATCCAGGTTCGTGACTTGGTAAACCAGGCCCAGCCAGTTATTAACCACAGCCTTGGCGGTATCACCCCAGGTATTGTCCAGTAGCGACTCAAGTCTCTTTTCCAGCAAATCCAAATCGGCCTGCTCAGCTGATTCCAACTGTTGGTGCAATTGCCTGGCAAGCTGCGCGGCCTCACCATGAAAATAGTGTGCCGGTAACGGCGGCGGCGCATCAAGTTCTCCGCTGAGGTAGCGAAGTGCCTCACGCTTGAACTCCTTCAACAGGCTATTAATATCGTACTCTGGATGACCCTGGAAATAGATCAGACGAAACTGATCCGGGCTGACCGCCATGTGCACGCCACCCTCTTCGCTTTCAGCCAGAATGGTGAGACCTGCGTCCTCCAACTGCACCCGCGATATCTCGTTATAACGGGAATGCGGCACATCAAAGCGTGTATTAATGCCTCTTAGCAAAGGGTGTCCCGGGCTGGATATCCGGTGGCTGTAAACACCCCAGCGTTTCTGTGCAAGCGGCTCGCGTTCAATTCCATGCAAATACTTGAGCAGCGCGTGGGTAGCCAGGCAGGAACACAGTATGGAGGCAACATTCTGGTCGGCCCAGCGCACCACCTCCATCAATGGTTCCCAGAATGCTTCTTCTTCTAGCCGGGGGTTGGCGACATTGGCACCGGTGATGATCAGCGCGTCCAGACCCTGCTCTTTCAAATCTTCAAAATTGCAGTAATAACGCTCGATATATTCCCGGCTTTCATCACTGCGGGCCAGGCCCGGCAACGAGAACGGGTACACGTAGAATTGTGCAATACGATTGCAATTGCCCACCAATCGTATGAATTGCCTTTCGGTCGCCACCAATGCGCCATCCGGCATCATGTTCAAAAAGCCGATATGCAGTTCACGGATGTCCTGATGAACCGCATGGTCCAGTGGCAGCACCTCGTGACCCTGCTCCCGTAACCGGGAAAAGGTGGGTAAATCCAGATGTTCGACTAATGGCATCGTTGCAGTTTAACCTGATTATGAACAAAAAAAGGGCCGGGCTGTAAGGCCCGGCCATTATTCGCTACTGTTGTTAACAGCGCATCAGGCTTTCGCGATGGATCTGCCTTTCGAACCGAGATCGTCACAGGCTTCCAGCAGGCGGGCAACGATGCCCTCCTCACCCAGTCGCAGATAGGCTCTTGGATCATACTGCTTCTTGTAAGGTGTGCCATCTTCCGGGTCGACCTGGTATTCAAAAGCCCGGGCATGCTCCTTCACAAAAACACCGACCGGTTTCGAAAAGGCGAACTGTGTATCGGTATCGATGTTCATCTTGAACACACCGTAGCCCACCGCCTCGTGAATCTTGGCTTTCTCAGACCCGGAACCACCGTGGAACACCAGGTGAAGCGGGTTGTGCTCAGTGCCACAAGTCTGTTGAACCAGCGCTTGAGAATTCTTCAGAATCTCAGGCCGAAGCTTTACATTGCCTGGTTTATAAACACCATGGACATTACCAAATGAAGCGGCCACGGAAAAGTGACCGATTGGATTCAGCAGTTCGTAAGCACGCAACACGTCTGCGGGTTGGGTATACAGCTTGGAATTGTCCGCACCTTCCTCAAATTCACTGCCGATACCATCTTCCTCACCACCGGTGACGCCAAGCTCAATTTCCAGTGACATATCGATCTTCGCCATACGCTCCAACAGACGAGCACTTTCGCTAAGATTGAAGTCGATCGGGTCGGCAGATAAGTCCAGCATATGAGAGCTATACAGAGGCTTGCCGTGTTGCTGGTAATATTTTTCACCTTCAACCAGCAGTGCTTCGATCCACGGAATCAATGCCTTGTTGGCATGATCTGTGTGCATGACAACACAAATACCGTAATGCTCAGCCAACAGGTGTACATGCTGTGCCGCTGCAACTGAACCGACTACCTTTGCATTAAAGGCGTCTTCCAGGCCACGTCCGGCATAAAACTGACCACCACTGTTGGATAACTGGATGATGATATCGGAATTGGCTTTGGCGGCCGCCTCCATCACTGCGTTGATCGTGTTGGTACCGGTGACGTTAACCGCAGGTAATGCATAACCGCCAGACTTGGCTGCATCAACTAATGTTTTGTAACCTTCGCCGGTAACTACACCGGGCTTTAATACGTGATTGCTCATGGGTAATTCCTCCGATAAATACTGTGTACCATTCTAGCTCTATTGTTGAAGTTGCCGAAAGACCCAGATCAATAAATTTGATTGAATTGGTATTCAGCGACGTTGACGAAAAAAGTTTTTTAACATGACAGAGCTTTCCCGGGCACAACAACCACCATCAACCTGAACTTCATGGTTGTGGGCAGGATCGCCCAGCAGATCAAAACGTCCACCTGCCGCACCTGTCTTGGGGTCAGCAGCGGCAAATACGAGCCGCGCTAAACGCGCATGGATCATAGCACCAACACACATCGGACAAGGCTCCAGCGTTACATAAAGGCTGCAACCCGGCAGCCGGTGATTGCCCAGCTTTTGGCCAGCGTCACGCATAGCCATAATCTCTGCATGAGCGGATGGATCATGCAAACCGATGTTTTGATTCCAGCCACGCCCGATAACTTCACCATCGCGGACGACAATTGCGCCTATGGGTACCTCACCCTGCTGTGCCGCACTTTCCGCCAGTAGCAGCGCTTCTGTCATAAACACCTGATCTGTGTCGGCCATCAATCCCCGCCGACCTGTGACTTCTCACAATAAAACAGGGTGCGGTCACCGTTATTCAAATGCTCTTGCCGCGTAACTTCAAAATGCCGCTTCAGGTTGGCTTCAAGGTTTTCAGAGCTGTAATCCTGATATTTGTCTTCCTTGTTACGCAACAGAGTTTTCACCTTGTCGTCACGGCGCGATACATACTCTATAACCAGCTTTCCGGTCAGGCTTGCGAGCCAGTCGACAAACTCAGCCAACGGAATATTAGCGGTGATCACGACATGGTGAATCAACGCAAGGCACAGCACGAGACCGGGATCACTGCGTGATTGCAGGTCAGTGCGCTCAGAATTCCGCCAGCCCCAATTGGGTGACGGATCCGCAACATTCTGTACCAACGGCAAAATATTATCCGGCGTTTCCTTGTTAAGGAATAGCCTCTCAACTGCGACATGATCAATATCGGTAGACAAAACCTGCTTACATAACGATGCCGCTATACGTGAAAATTGACCGGTATTACAGCCAATGTCCCAGACAACTGAAGCTTTGCTCGATGTGACAGCTTCCCGGATGAAGTCTTCCTTGCGAACATGATCCTCATCGGAGTAGTTGTGAAACTCACTGTAATCGCCCCACTCTGAACCTGTAGCCCGCCACTCAAGTTTCCTGACCAGCTTTTGTAATTTACGTACGTTGACCAGGATAAGCTCACGGTTAAAACCAGCCGACTTGAGGCTGGAGCGAACATTCTCTGATGACCCGCCATAGCGTCTGTCCAGTTTTGCCTGCAACCAGACATGGCTCGCTACACCCTTGCGAAAGCGGTCACGAAAACCAAACAGGGATGCGGCCGTGTGTACACCCACTCCGTCGATAGAGGCACGCATGAAAGGCTGGAAATCACAGTTTTTGTAAGATTGCAGCAACAAGGGGAAAAGAAACATTTCGCAAAACTGTCGATATCCCGACCAGGGCTCACCTTCTCTCAACGGCTCAAATGATGGAATGTCTATGAAAACAGGCCTGCGATTAACAAACTGAACGTTATAGGGCGTGGCATCTTTAACGGTAAAGCCATTACTGATTGCCCGTTCTACCAGGTGCAACTGCAGGCTGGCAGCCGCCTTTAACATGCTGAATGTCCATTCATAGGCATAGCTGATGATGGGAACAGGCTCATGCTCCAGGAATCCGGACCATTGTGCCTGCACCGATTCGGACAGCGGGTTTTCCTCGTCCAGCAATTCGCGGGTCGCAACCACTTTGCCTGATTCCACCAGTTTCTGGTAAAACTTCTTGCTCTGCAGCTGCCTGTAATTCTCCAGTGCACTTGCGCTCAGGCCTCGTAACACACGGCCCTGGTGACGATAAACACGACCATCACGATCACGAAAAGAACCCGTATCCACCTCTGAGGAAAGTGTATTCATCGGTGCTTTAGTCTGAATCTTCTTCGGATTCTTCTTTCTTGCCAAGCCCAAAAGCCACTCTCAGCTTGTGCCAATACAACTTAACTGCAACTCCCACAGCAGCGACACCACCCAATATCACCTGCAGCATCATACTGCCGGTGCCAGGATCGAGGTAAGCCCAGGCATTGCTGAAAACCAACAAGAGTAAAACGCCAACAGTCAATTTCATATTTAGTCCTTTGAACTCATTCGAAGCGGAAAAGGTAATTCACCTGAAGCTTTCCGCTAACCGTAAAACCGCATAATTATTCCCACTCAATGGTGGCAGGTGGCTTGCCTGATATATCATAAACTACACGAGATATACCTGATATCTCATTGATTATTCTTAAAGATACTTTCTCTAAAAACTCGTAAGGCAAACGCGCCCAAATCGCAGTCATAAAATCAACCGTTTCGACTGCACGCAGTGCAACCACCCATTCATAACGACGTTGATCACCCACGACACCCACCGATTTAATCGGCAGGAATACGGCAAATGCCTGGCTCACCGAATCATAAAGATCGTGATTACGTAATTCTTCAATAAATATGTAGTCAGCCTGCGCCAGTGGTTCAAGGTATTCTTCCCGTACTTCACCAAGAATGCGGACACCAAGCCCCGGACCCGGGAACGGATGACGGTGGACCATTTCAGGAGCAAGCCCCAGTTCCATCCCAATTCGCCTGACCTCGTCTTTAAATAGCTCCCGCAATGGCTCAATTAATTTCATCTGCATGTAATCCGGCAGACCACCCACATTATGATGTGACTTGATCACATGTGCCTTGCCGGTGCGACTGCCCGCAGATTCGATGACATCGGGATAAATCGTTCCCTGCGCGAGCCATTTAACGTGACTATCCGAACGGGTGCAGTCCTTTGCCTGTTCTTCAAAGATATCGATAAACAGGTTGCCGATTACCTTGCGTTTCTGTTCCGGGTCTGCAACACCCGCAAGCCCTTTGAGAAATCGTTCACGGGCATCAACACGAATCACATGCACACCCATATGGCGATCAAAGGTTTCCATCACCTCGTCACCTTCCTTGTAGCGCAGCAGACCGGTGTCTACGAAGATACAGGTCAACTGATCACCAATGGCCTCATGCAGCAGGGCAGCAACTACGCTGGAATCTACGCCGCCAGACAGACCCAGCAGTACGTGATCATCACCAACGTCACGGCGAACGTGATCGATGGCATCTTCAATAATGTTGGCCGCCGTCCAGCGGGCATCACAGGCACAGATATCCAGCACAAACCGACTCAGCAATTCCAGGCCTTTACTGGTATGGGTTACTTCCGGATGAAACTGCACGCCGTAGAAATGGCGTGTTTCGTCTGCAATTGCACACACAGGGGCTGATGCGGTGCGTGCGACAAGATTAAAGCCGTTGGGTAGCCCGACCACTTTATCACCATGGCTCATCCACACGTCGAGTAGCGCGTGCACGCCGTCTTCACCGCCCTGCCGGTCGGCAATACCATCGAATAATGCCGAGGTGTGGATCAGTTCCACTTCTGCGTAGCCAAATTCTTTTTCATCCGATGGCTCCACCCGGCCACCCAGTTGTGCTGCCATGGTATGCAGGCCGTAACAAATACCCAGAACCGGTTTGTTCAGCTCAAAAACGATGGCGGGCGCTTTGGGGCCTTCTTCCGTGGTCGCGGATTCAGGCCCGCCGGAAAGAATGATGCCCTGCGGCTTGAATCCCTCAATTTCTTTTTCCGTGACATCCCATGGCCAGATCTCGCAATACACACCGATCTCACGAATACGGCGGGCAATCAACTGCGTGTATTGGGAACCAAAATCCAGGATCAGTATGCGATGCTGGTGAATGTCCTGTGTCATGTTTTAAAGCCTATAGGGTTAGCCCAGTTTATAATTCGGAGCTTCTTTGGTTATTTGAACGTCATGGGCGTGACTTTCACGCACACCTGCATTGGTGATACGAACAAAGGTTGCTTCCTTTCTGAAGCGTTCGATGTTATCGCAGCCCAAATATCCCATGGATGAGCGCAGACCACCAATCAACTGGTGAACAACACCCGACAACGGACCTTTGTAGGGTACCCGACCCTCAATGCCCTCCGGCACCAACTTGTCAGCCGATACGTCCATTTGAAAGTAGCGATCTTTTGAGCCTTCCTGCATAGCGCCCAGCGAGCCCATGCCCCGATAGGACTTGTAGGACCGGCCCTGGAATAACTCAACCTCGCCGGGGGCTTCTTCCGTGCCGGCGAACAGGCCACCGATCATCACGGTCGATGCGCCGGCAGCGATGGCCTTGGCAACATCACCTGAAAAGCGGATGCCACCGTCTGCGATGCAGGGTACGCCCTTCTTCATCAACGCCTCGGCCACGTTATTTACGGCCGTTATCTGAGGAACACCAACGCCGGCTACCATACGGGTTGTGCAGATCGAACCGGGTCCCTGCCCTATCTTCACACCATCCGCACCAGCATCTACCAGTGCCAGTGCACCCTCACCGGTGGTCACATTACCGCCGATCACCTGGACTTGCGGAAAATTCTTTTTAACCCAGCTTACCCGGTCAAGCACGCCGCGCGTGTGCCCATGCGCGGTATCAACGATAATGACATCTACGTTGGCTTCGACCAATAATGTAATGCGCTCCTGGGTATCACCACCCACACCGACTGCTGCTGCAACCAACAAACGTTCACGAGAATCCTTGGCAGCGTTTGGGAAATCTGACGATTTCTGAATATCCTTGACAGTGATCAGACCACGTAAATCAAAGTTATCATTGACCACCAGCACTTTCTCGATTCGGTGGCTGTGCAGCAGTTCAAGTACTTCATCCTGGCTGGCATTTTCACTGACAGTCACAAGGTCTTGCTTGCCCGTCATAATAATACGTACCGGCTCATCAAGACGTCGCTCAAAGCGCAGATCACGGGACGTGACTATACCGACCAGTTCATTGCCATCCACAACCGGCACACCGGAAATATTGTGTCTATGGGTAAGATCCAGCACTTCACGAATAGTTGCGGCGGGGCCGACGGTAATCGGATCCTTGATAACGCCGGCTTCATATTTTTTAACGATCCGGACCTGTTCCGCCTGATCGAGAAGGCTCATATTCTTATGGATGACACCAATGCCGCCTTCCTGTGCCATTGCAATCGCAAGACGAGCTTCGGTCACCGTATCCATCGCTGCTGATAACAGTGGTGTGTTAAGACTGATTTCTCTGGTCAGACGGGTTCGCAGGTTGACATCTTTTGGCAGGACGTCGGAGAATGACGGAACCAGGGATACATCATCGAAGGTGAGAGCTTCACCGATTACTTTCATTGCGTGCACTCCATATAGAAAATATGGCAACGCCCGGACCAGGCCGGGCGCGTTAGCAGGGTATTATAGCGCTGTGAGGCGATGAATAACAGGCTGTTTTTTGGCCGCACGCACAGTTTCTGACTAAAACTTTGTTCCCCACAGATTACACAGATTTCGCAGATTTTATCTCTTCCAAACCAGCTCACCATCCAGCCATGTTTGTAAAACCTTTATCGTTGGGATTTCGGCTGCGTCTACTTTCATGATGTCGCGATCCAGGACGATGAAGTCAGCCCGTTTGCCTGGTTCCAGTGAGCCAACATCTTTCTCCATGAAGCCGGCATAGGCGGCATCGAGTGTGAAACCGCGCAGGGCTTCCTCCCGGGTTAAAACCTCTTCCGGATACCAGCCACCATCCGGCCAGCCTTTGATATCCTGCCGTGTGATGGCCGCATGTATTCCCAACATCGGGTTGACCTGCTCAACCGGAAAATCAGAGCCCAGTGCCAGGCGCGCGCCGGAATTCAGCAATGCGCGCCACGCATACGCATATCGCACACGCTCTGAGCCGAGACGCTCCTCCGCCCAGTACATGTCGCTGGTGGCATGGGTTGGTTGCATAGCTGCAATGATTCCCAGCTGAGAAAACCTCGGGATGTCGGTTGCGGTCAACACCTGGGCGTGTTCAACCCGATGTCGTCCGGGATTATCGGGATACCGGGCGATGGCTGTTTCCAACGCATCAAGTGCAACGCGGTTGCCACGATCACCAATAGCATGAATACCAACCTGGAAACCACAGCCCAGGGCCTTGTCGACCATGGCCTCCAACTCTTCCGGCGGCATGAACAGCAGACCTGAGTTACCGGCATCATCAGCATAATCCGCCAGCAAAGCCGCCCCGCGACTCCCCAACGCGCCGTCAATGTAGAGCTTGACGGAATGCATAAACAAGCGGCCGGACTCATCGATGACAGCGCCGTTCTCACACAGCCAGTCAAGTGTTTCGCCGGCACCATCGGTCATTGCATATACACGGGTCGGAAAATTTTCATCTTTGATCCGCTGCTGATACCAGGCCAATACCCGCAGACTGGCACCCGCCTCATGAACCCCTGTCAGACCCAGACTGACCAGATTCTGCAAAGCAAGATCCAGCGATGCGTCCAGCAGTTCCTGTGACATCTCCGGTACAGCTTTATTAACCAACGCCATCGCACCATCAACCAACACCCCGCTGGCCTGACCCTTTTCATCACGATATATATGCCCACCCTGCGGCTGCCAGTCGCCGGACATATCCTGATCAGCCATAGCGAGCGCTGCACTGTTGCCCCAGGCTGCGTGGCCATCTATGCGCCGCAACCAGACCGGCCGGTCCGGGAATGCCTGGTCCAGATCGGCACTGCTGGGAAACTCCTGCACCGGCCAATCGTTCTGATCCCAGCCACGACCCAATAACCAGTCACCCTCGGATAAACCGGCTTCATGCTCTCGCAGTTTACGTATGACATCATCCTTGCTGGTAGTGCCCTGTAACTGTGCCTGCGCCAGGCTGACAGCAAGACCGGCCAGGTGGGCATGAGAGTCAATCAGACCGGGAATAATCGTCTTGCCCTGCAGATCAATTTGCTTCGCATCAGGAAACATTTCCCGCATCGGTTCCACATTGCCGACAAACTTGATCTCACCGTCATTGCTAAAAACCATTGAGTCGGCAGTAGAGAAGCCGCGATCAATTGTATAAATCCGTGCATTGTGAATCAGCACATGCTCCGCAACGGGAGCAGGTGCTTCGACCGCCGGGATATTTTGAATTGTTTCTTCGGGCTTGCATCCAGCACAAAGCAATATGACGAACAGAATTGATATTTTTATACGCACACACGACTCCACAGTAATCAGGCAGGACAGATGAAGCTCAGGAGTTTATCATCTGTGCATGGAATCTGACGACCTGCAATCCGGCAACATCTATTCTCCAAGTGAACTTAACCACGAGGCCCGAATTCACCTTGAAGCCGGATTCGGCCGGGTATGGGTCGAAGGTGAAATTTCAAACCTGAGCAAACCTGCTTCCGGGCATATGTATTTCTCATTGAAAGACGCCAAGGCACAGATCAGCTGCGCCCTGTTTCGTTCAAATACCTACGGTATGGGTTTCAAACCCGAAAATGGCATGCTGGTGCGCGCACGCGGACGGGTCAGCCTGTATGAAGCCCGTGGTAACTACCAATTAATCGCTGATTCGCTGGTGCGGGCCGGAGAAGGGCTTTTGAGGGCCAAGTTTGAGCTCTTGAAAAACAATCTCGAAGCCGAGGGTTTATTCAGCGAGACTCACAAAAAGCCCCTGCCCTCATTCCCGCTGCGAATTGCCGTCATCACATCCCCGACCGGTGCGGCACTGCGCGACATCCTGAATGTACTGCAACGCCGCTGGCCATTGGCAAAGATACGGGTCTACGGCGTTCCCGTACAAGGTGACGAAGCAGCGCCTGCAATTGCCAACGCGCTGGAAGCTGCCAACCGTCACCAATGGGCGCAAGTCATTGTTGCGGGGCGTGGTGGTGGTTCGCTTGAAGACCTGTGGGCGTTTAATGAGGAAATTGTCGCGAGGACAATCTTTGCATCCGATCTGCCGGTTGTTTCAGCCGTTGGACACGAGATTGATTTCAGCATCAGTGATTTTGTTGCCGACCTCAGGGCACCCACGCCCTCCGCAGCAGCCGAACTGATTTCACCTGACCAACGTGTGTTGGCGCAATCGCTTGCAACGACTGGCGATCGGTTACAACAACGCATGCGCTATGTTTTACAGCGCTTATCTCAAAAACTGGATCACCTGACTCACCGTTTACAACAACAGCACCCCGGCCAGCGTTTATTGCAACACCGAAAATTGCTGCGTCAGGCAAAACATCGTTTGCAGCTTGCTGGCGCCCGCATTGTTCCCGAACGGCAACGATATTTGCAGGACCTGGTTGATCACCGTTTATTCCCCGCAGGCAAGCGTATTGTTCCGGAACGCCGGCGGAGGCTTCAGGATCTTGTCAGGACGCTGAACGCCGTGAGCCCACTGCCCACCCTTGCCCGTGGGTATGCGATTGTGACCGATGCTGAATCGGGGGCGGCGATTAGTTCTGTTAAGGACGTCAAACTGAAGCAGGTGTTGATTACGCAGCTTGGGGATGGGCGGGTCAAGTCCAGGGTTGATGAGGTTGATGATATTTTGTTGATGGGGGAGTAGGACACCCGGGTAATCGCGGTCAGCAAGCTGACCCCTCCTACGCGGTCCAATAAGCGCCAAAAAGAATCCACAGAATTTAGCGGTGATATGGGGGGTGTACCCCCAGAGACCTTACGCGACAGGACGTCGCGGATGAGCCTACAGGGACGTACTTGTGGCGCGTCTCTGGGGGTACACCCCCCATGTCGCCGCGGATCGCCTAGCACTTCCCGCAAACAACAGCCACGCCGAAAACAGTCCCTTAACCCCTTTTTACTCCGACCAACGTATTTATCCAGTACGTAACGTTGTTTTTCATCAACCAAGGAGTAAAAAATGAATTACCGAACGATTTTAATCACACTAACCGTAGCCACACTGGCTGCCTGTGCTGCCGATGACAATGATCAGGCAGCAGCCATTAATGAAACAGAGGCGCGTAAGAAAGATATTCTTATAGAAGAACGCGTGCGTGAGTTGAGCGGTCAAACCCGGATAGACGAAAGTGCCGTTGTTATTGCACAGACACCATTTGAAGATAAGTCCCGGCCCGAAAACGAATCCAACGGCCGTCGCAACCAGGCTGATGCTGTTATTGCATATCAGCAGGAATATGACCGGACGAGCAGCGCAAAGCAGATGTCCGCTGACAGCTACAAAATTGAAAGGGTTCCACAATCTTCCACCGCACTGCTTACAGGGATCATTGCACAACCCAATATCCGTCACGCAACAGAGCCACTGTATCGTGAAAACTACCAACACTTTGACAACCAGCAGGTTATCCGGGTTACAAGCAACCCGGTTTCAACCTTTTCGGTTGATGTGGATACCGGCGCTTATACCAATATGCGTCGTTGGCTGAACCAGGGCCAGTTGCCACCTGAAGATGCCGTGCGCGTTGAGGAGTTCATCAACTACTTTAATTATGATTACCCGCTTCCCGCTGATCAGCGCACACCATTCCAGGCCAGCACGGAAATTGCTCCAACACCCTGGAACGCAAACACTCGCCTGTTGCGCATCGGCATCCAGGGATATGACGTACCGAAGTCTCAACTACCAGCATCAAACCTGGTATTTCTGTTGGATGTTTCCGGTTCAATGAACTCAGCCGACAAGCTACCCTTGTTGCAGCAGGCATTGACCTTGTTAACCAACCAGCTGGATGCCCGTGACACTATCAGCATTGTCGTTTATGCAGGTGCCTCAGGTGTAGTTCTGCCGCCCACCCATGGTGATCACAAAGCCGATATCCTGATGGCACTGCAACAGCTTCGCGCTGGTGGTTCCACCAACGGTGCCGCCGGAATCCAGCTCGCCTACCAGATGGCGCAGCAGAACTTCATTCCGAACGGCGTCAACCGCGTTATCCTGGCTACCGATGGTGATTTTAATGTTGGCCTGGCCAGCACCGAAGAACTGATCGATCTGATTCAACGCAAGCGCAAGGCCGGTATTGCCCTGACTACTTTGGGGTTCGGCAGCGGAAATTATAACGACCATTTACTCGAGCAACTTGCCGATGAAGGCAATGGTAACTATGCCTATATCGACCGTCTCAGCGAAGCCCGTAAAGTGCTGTCTGAAGAGCTGTCATCAACTTTGCTGACCATTGCCAAGGATGTCAAAATCCAGATCGAATTCAATCCGGCACGGGTATCTGAGTATCGCCTGATCGGTTACGAAAACCGTGTTCTCAATGAAGAGGATTTTGCCAATGATAAGGTTGACGCGGGTGAGATCGGTGCCGGTCATCGTGTTACCGCTCTTTATGAGATCAGCCTGGTTGGCAGCAGCGGGCAAAGATTGCCACCACGCCGCTATCAGTCTGACAGTTCAGCCGGTGAACCAACGGCATCTTTCAAACACGATCCTGCTTTCAGCAATGAACTTGCGCACTTGAGGATACGTTATAAGCTGCCGAATGAATCTGTATCCAGGTTGATTGAATCACCCGTGATGGATAGTGGGATTAATGCACGCGGAAGCGACAACTTTAACTTCGCAGCGTCCGTGGCCGCCTTTGGACAGAAGTTACGCGGTGGCCAGTACCTCGAATCATTTACTTACGATGACATTGCTAATCTTGCCAGGCAGTCCAGGGCTAATGACCAGCATGGGTATCGTAGTGAGTTTATGCAGTTGGTTAGTCTGGCAGGGACTTTGGATAAAACTAACAATACTGCTCTTCGATAAGCTGTTTTCAGGATGGATTCTTTGAGATGGAATTCTTTGAGATGGGTGCCATCCGAACCGCAGAGACGCGGGTACCGGCCTCTGAGACGCGCCGTTATGTTCAGGATGAACGGTACTTCGCGATAGAGCACACGACTGCAAGGATGCAGGAGGTACGAGCCCATGGATGGGCGAAGGTAGAACAATGCAGGAGCAATTGTCGAGAGCCATGCCGGGAGCAATTGCCGAAGGATGTGCGGCGCGAAGCCTCTCAGGCTACCGTAATGTATGCTAAAAAATCATCCCTGTTTGTGAAGGTCTCAGAGACCGGTACCCACATCTCTGCTCAGCTGTTTTGGATTCTATTTGTTGGGCCCGTTTCGTTTGTCCTGGCACTTGGCGAACTACGTCGAATCAGCTACGCTCCTTTTATGCGGGAGAAGACTGACGAACAGCTGATGCAACAGTACTCCAAGGGGAATGCGAAGGCCTTCGATGAGCTTTATGAGCGGCACCGTGGATCCTTGTACCGTTACTTCAGACGACAGGTGAGCGATGAGGCTACTGCCAATGATCTTTACCAGGGGGTGTGGGAAAAGATCATCGCAGCAAGGAAAAAGTACCGCTCTTCATCGCCTTTCACTGCATGGATGTTCCGTATCGCCCACAATCACCTGGTTGATCACTACCGGCGCTCAAAGCCGGTGACGAATACAGAGATGGATGATCTGGCGGATCAACAGGCACAGCCAACGGAACATGTGATTGATGGGCAACAGCGGCAGCAGTTGCAGGACAAAATTGCTGCCCTGCCCCACGAACAAAGAAATACACTGCTGCTGAGACTTGAAACCGGTTTAAAAATGGAGGAAATTGCCTCTGTGACCGGCACCAGCAGGGAAACGGTTAAAAGCCGTTTGCGTTACGCGGTCGACAAACTTAAACGGAGCCTGGTTGAATGAACAGCATTCACAACAACGGTCCAGACGATAATTTGCTCAATGATGAACTTGAGGAACTGGGCAATGCCTACCAGCAGGTTTCGTCAGAAGAGCCACCGGAACTGTTGGATCAGGCCATACTGAATAGTGCTCACCGGGCAGTTAAGAAGAGAGATCACTGGCTGGATTTTGGGTGGGTGCACGGATTGACTACGGCCGCTGTGGTTGTACTGACCTTGTCCATCATCCTGACGCAACGCCAGCCAACCGGGCTGGAAGAGAATGGCTTTTCGCCAATTGATTCACCGGCGGCAGATCGTAGCCGGATGCTGGAATCAGAACTGAGAGATGAGGTGCGCCAACAACGTTCCAATCAAGTGGAACAAAAAAAGCAGGAATTGAGCAAGGAAGTCAGAAGAGACTCGCGCAAAGATGCGGCCCTTGTCATGCCTGCAGCAAGCGCACCTGAAATTCAGGCAGGCTCACGCGCCGAAACGACCACTGCCCTTAACGCACCAGATGACTTCCGGGCAAAGAAATCTATGCAGTCAGAGGATGTCCCACTGCAAGAGAACATCCTGCAGGCAAGTGAACCAGTCGAAACCCGGTCCGTAGCACCCTCCACAGTGGGGTTTGCAGATGAGGCCGAAGAAGCACAGATCAGGGCTATCCTTAAATTGAAGAATGAGGGTGATACCCGCTGGAAGACTGAATTGGAAAAATTTATCGAAAACCACCCTGACTACCCGCTACCGGACGAACTGAAAAACTGATGATTACACTCAAAGAATCTGCCAGCTTTGAAGAAACCATAAAAAAGAGTCGTTTTGTTGCACATGCGGCCCGTGTTACCAGCCAGGGTGAGTCACTGGATTTTTATGAATCGGTAGCAGATCCCGAGGCAACACATAACTGCTGGGCGTGGCGGATTAATTTCCAGGTCCGTTCCAGTGATGACGGTGAGCCGGGAGGCACGGCCGGACGGCCGATGCTGAATGTGATCGAGCGCCGGCACCTGGAAAACACCATGGTGGTGGTGACACGCTATTTTGGTGGCACCAAATTAGGCGTTGGCGGACTGGTTCGTGCCTACTCCGGGACGACAGCTAAATGCCTCGACCGGGCGGGTATCATTGAACTGTTCCCGATGGCCGAGTATGTGATCAAAGCCGGGTTTGAGTGGGCTTCGAGTGTGCATGGGCTGTTGAATCAGTTCTCTGCAGAGAAACTGGAAGATCACTATGACGATCAGGGCCTGGTGTTGAAGGTACGTTGTCGCGAAAAGGATTTTGGTAAACTGGCAGCAGGCCTGAGGGATGCCAGTCGCGGTCAGGTGCAGATCTTCAAGAGTTAAATCCTAGGAGCCTGTCGGATTTAACATGATCTACTGCGGAAAAGCCGAGTTTGGCCAGATTCTCCGCTCTTTTGCGTCAAATAGCGGTGCTATTCTCCTTAAAAGACCGAATAATCTGACTCAAATCTGCTTTCCCTCGCTACGATCGGTCAAACCCGACAGGCTCCTAGTCATTTAATTTAATGCTGATACCGGGCAAGCTTTCAGCAAAAGCTGACCCCATTAATAATGATGGCGTATAAAAACCGCCTTCCACTTCAGTTTCCAGCAAATAGCCCACGATTCCAAGGCTGGCCATCACCGTGACATCGTAACCATCCGGCGTGGTCATCGTGGCCGAAACACTGCGGCCGTCAGCACTGCTTGCCTGGCCCCATAACTGCATCTCTGATCCTTGTCGTGCCTTTGTACCCGGACCCTTGACTGACTTTTCTATCCTTCGCTTCATGGCGTTCTGTACCCATTGCATGGATAACAGTGGCCGCAACATACGTATTCGTTTCACGCGCATAATGGTGGAAGGCGGGGCTGCCATATAAACTTCGATGTCAGGTATACCGGTGCTGATGAAGGCTGTAAAAACATCTCCCCAGGGAATCGTCATGGCCAGTCTTTTACCGTGTCTGAATGGAATCTCACGCGTTTTCCAGGCCAGCGGCACCCATTTGAGTTTGCCATCTTCGCGCACACAACCGCCACCGGCCAGGCCCTCTACACTGGTTTTTGCAGTACCGGGACTCATGCGGCCTCCGGATTCAAATGCCAGTAAAAGTTCCGTCGCGGCAGGTAGTTTTTCAACCAGCCTGGCGGCCAGGCAATCCGTTGGTACTACATCGAAACCGACACCGGGCATCAGCACAATATCAGCACGGCATGCCTCGTCAGATTGGCGATGGGCATTGGCAAAAACACTTATTTCACCCGTAATATCAAGATAATGACAACCATTGGCAAGACAGGCCTCAATCATTGGCTGGCTGGTGGCAGAAAACGGGCCGGCACAATGCAGAACTACGTTGATACCTTCCATTGCCTGTTTTACAGAGGTGGTGTCTTCAAGATCGAATACGCGGCATTCCAGCCCGGTTTCGGCACAAATCTCTTCCAGTGCGTGCTTGTTACGCCCGGCCAGTATGGGATTCATACCGCGTTTCTTTGCCTCTTCCAGAATCAAACGGCCGGTATAGCCATTGGCACCATAAATCATCCAGTTATTTTTCATAGCACCCATTCCCTGTAAGAATAATCGATCTTTGCTGGTGGCAGAGATTTCAGAACAATGAACCCTGTTGACGTTCGATAACGGGCTTACCTGCTGATTTTTTCACCTTGGCAGGTTTTTTTAAAACCGTTGGCTCAACCGACGGCACTTCCAATGCTGGTACAATCGGTACCGTATCTGTTTCCGGCGATATGGGGGCGTCAGTAACAGTCTTCTTTATCGGTTTGCTGTCGATAAGATCGATCAATGCGCCAAGTGTACAATGCGCTTCCAGATCATGCCGAAGTGCTTTACCGTTGTCGATACTATAACGATTCCTGCGACCGTGTTTGCTGACAGTGATCATGCCGCAAGCTTGTAAATCGCGTACAATTTTCTGTACAGCGCGTTCGGTGAGACCGACATCGGTTGCGACATCACGTAAGCGGGCCTCTGAATCACGCGCAATGCAGAAAAGTACATGGCCGTGATTACTGAAAATAGTCCAGTTGCTCATAGTGTTTTTATTTACCGGGATAGTTGGGTGAATTATATTTCGTGTTTACGGATTCTTCAATACATCTGAAAGAATGGCGAGAATAAATGATTAAATCAACAAGCCAGGTAGTCACTGAAGCATGGCGAAATTTCTTGCGACTGGAGTCTGCAGGTGGCGTAGTTCTGGTCATTGCAGCAATTGTTGCGGTATTGCTGGCCAACTCACCTTTGGCGGGCTATTACGGTAATTTTCTGAATGCAAACATAACCATTACGGTTGCAGAAGCTGGAATCAGTAAACCTTTTCTGCTGTGGATCAATGATGGCCTGATGGCTATATTCTTTCTGCTGATTGGCCTGGAACTAAAACGGGAAGTCGTTGAAGGTCAACTCTCCAGCGCAGATCAAATCGTATTACCTTCACTGGCCGCACTCGGCGGACTGGTTGTACCCGCAGTCATCTACTGGTATATCAACCGTGATAACCCGGCAGGCGTGAACGGCTGGGCCATTCCCACCGCAACCGATATAGCCTTTGCACTGGCAGTGTTAAGCGTGTTTGGCAGCCGTGTGCCTGCCAGTCTGAAAATATTTCTGACCACCATCGCGATTGTGGATGATCTTGCTGCCATTATCATCATTGCAGTGTTTTACTCAGGTGACCTGAGTACAGCCTCACTGGTCGCCGCGGGCTTGGGCATAGCGGTGCTCTTTACACTAAACCGGTTCGGCGTAAGAAGACTGGCTGCCTATATGATTACCGGCGTGTTTATCTGGTTTTTCGTTCTTAAATCGGGTGTACACGCCACCTTGGCCGGAATAGTCGTTGCGGCATTCATCCCACTGAAATGTGAGGACAAACACTCGCCTGCCCGTCATCTCGAGCACACGCTGCACCCCTGGGTTGCGTTTGCGGTACTGCCGATTTTTGCATTTGCCAATGCCGGTGTATCGTTTGACCGTATTGGAGCGGAAACGGTTTTGGGAACGGTGTCCGTTGGTATTGTTGTGGGTCTGGTGGTCGGCAAACAACTGGGAGTTTTCGGCATGACGGCCCTTGCCATCGGGCTTGGCATTGCGAAGAAACCAAACGAAACGACATGGCCAATGTTATACGGTGTTGCATTGATTTGCGGTGTGGGATTTACCATGAGCATGTTCATTGGTGGTCTGGCGTTCGAACATGGTGGATTTGAGCAAAATGCTGCCGTCAGGATTGGGGTGATTATCGGATCAGTGACCTCTGCGGTTGCCGGCTGGCTGGTCTTGCACCTGAGCCTGCCAAAGCCTGATTAATAACACTGTCATCCCGGCGCAGGCCGGGATGACGCGGCCACTTCTTGGGGTTCAACCCCTTTATATGACGTGGCCACTTTTTAAATTTTCGCAGCCAGTTCACTGCCCTCCAGAATGGCGTACTTGGCATCCAGCTCACTGGCCTTTTCGGCACCGCCTATGACATGACATGACTGCCCTTTCGCCTCCAACTCATCAGCCAGGTCCCGGTTACTGACCTGCCCTGCGCAGATGACCACGTGGTCCACTTCAAGTAACCGGCTTTCGCCATTGATGCTGATATGCAAGCCCTGGTCATCGATGCGTTCATAACTCACGCCACCCAGCATGTTTACGCCCCGGTGACGCAGACTCAAACGGTGAATCCAGCCGGTGGTCTTACCCAGTGTTTTGCCTGGTTTGCCGGCTTTGCGCTGCAATAACCATATTTCCCTGGCAGATTCAGGCGGTTGGGGTTTTATGCCCTTTACACCACCGCGGGCTGCAAATGTCGTATCTATGCCCCACTCACGTGCAAAAGCCTCACTTGACTGGCTGCTGGCGGGGTGATCATCCGAATGACTCAGGAACTCGGCAACGTCGAAACCTATCCCGCCGGCACCGATAAGTGCCACCCGTCCGCCAATTTCCACTTTATTGTTTAGCACATCAATGTATGAAACGACGTTGGCGTTATCGATACCCGGCATATCGATCTGCCGTGGATATACACCTGTCGCTAAAACAACTTCATCAAAATCACCCAGGTCATCAACACTCACTCGTTTGTTTAATTGCAAATTGACACCACTACGCCTCACTTCACCACGGTAGTAAGCAAGGCTTTCTGCAAATTCTTCTTTACCAGGGATTTTCTTTGCCATATTGAACTGTCCACCGATCTCACCGCTTTGCTCAAACAAGCTGACCTTGTGGCCGCGCCCTGCAGCGACGGTAGCAAACGCCAGACCTGCGGGCCCCGCACCCACTACGGCAATATTCTTTGCCTGCGCCACCGGCAGGTAGTTCAACTCAGTCTCACGACAGGCCCTGGGGTTAACCAGGCAGGAACAGAGCTTGCGTCCAAAGGTGTGATCGAGGCACGCCTGGTTGCAGGCAATGCAGATATTGATCTCGTCTGCGCGCCCTTCCCGGGCCTTTTTGACAAATTCTGCATCGGCCAGCAAAGGCCTTGCCATAGAGACCATGTCAGCATCGCCGCGGGCAAGAATATCCTCGGCTACCTGTGGTGTATTGATGCGGTTGGTGGTGATCACCGGTACGCCCACCTCAGGCCGCATACGGGCCGTCACCCATGAAAACCCACCGCGTGGAACCATGGTTGCGATGGTCGGAATGCGGGCTTCATGCCAACCGATTCCGGTATTGATAATCGTAGCACCCGCTGCCTCGGCCATTTTGGCCTGTTCAACCACTTCATCCCAGCTATTGCCATCAGGTAGCAAATCAAGCATCGACAAGCGATAAATGATAATGAAGTCATGTCCGGCGACTTCGCGGCAGCGGCTGAGAATTTCTTCAGCGATCCGATAACGGTTACGGGTGCTGCCACCCCACTTATCGGTTCGTTTATTGACATGTGAGGTGGTGAATTCGTTGATGAAGTACCCTTCGGAACCCATAATCTCGACACCATCGTAACCCGCCTCTCTCGCCAGGCTTGTTGCCCGGACAAAGGTGCTGATCTGCTTCTCTACACCCTTGGCCGACAACGCTTTTGGTTTGAAAGGTGTGATTGGTGATTGAATCGCACTGGGTGCAACGCTCATCGGATGATAGCTGTAGCGACCGCCGTGCAGTATTTGCATACACACTTTTCCACCGGACTCGTGTACGGCCGATGAAATCAGTTTATGCCGGGGTACCTGTAAACGATTGAATAAGCCAGACGGGGGCGGCGGTAGCAAAGAGCCTCGTACACCTGGTGCAATACCACCGGTCACGATTAGTCCAACTTCACCTGCAGCACGCTCGGCGAAATAGGCAGCAAGCCTTGGGAAGTCCCGCTTATGGTCCTCAAGACCGGTGTGCATTGACCCCATTAAAACGCGGTTCTTCAGCGTGGTAAAACCCAGATCAAGCGGACTGAGTAAGTGCGGGTATTGCATATTCTTATTCCTCAAACAGTGCAGCCAAAACCTGGCGAACCCTGACCATCGCATCGACTAACGTGGCTTCAATCGCGTCCATTGTCACCGGCTCATCTTCAAGCCCGGCTCCCCAGTTGGCATTGACGCATAAACTGGCATAATCCAGGCTGGCTTCACGCGCCAGTGCGGCCTCGGGCATGCTTGTCATTCCAACCATGTCGCAACCGTCCTTTTTAAAGCGTTGAATTTCAGCGGCGGATTCCAGCCTTGGACCCTGTGTGACACCGATGCAGCCACCGTCACTGATGGTGATTGGTGCCGTCTTGGCAGCCTTGATAAGAGCAGCACGTAATGGGCCACTAAATGGATTGGCAAACTCCACATGCTGCAACACATCATCCGCCGTCATACTGAAGCTATGCGCCCTGCCCCAGGTATAATCAATCAACTGGTCCGGCACCGTTATGGTTCCCGGCCCATTGTTTTCAGAGATACCACCCACTGCATTTACGGCAATAATTCCATCGACGGCCAACTGTCTGAAGGCATCAATATTTGCCCGGTAGTTAATCCCGTGCGGTGGAATGTTGTGCAACTCACCATGGCGGGGCAGAAAAAATATCTGTAAATTCCCCACCCTGTATTCCGCAAAACCAGCTGATGGCTGACCGTAGGCACTGTCAGTCTTGTGAGTAGCGACGGCATCACCCCAACTATCAAGACCGGTCCCGCCGATAAGTCCAAGACGTTGCATCACCTTCGCTACTGCTCGAGCACCCAGATTTCATCCAGGTGCCGCCATTCCTCATAGGCATCCATACCGCAACCGAATACGTACACGTCCGGTACATCCATGCCGACAAAATCAACATAATCACGTGGCAGACCACGGTCATGGTCCTTGCGAACCAGCGATGCCATTTTCACTGAACCCGCTTTACGTTTTTCAACTGAACCCTTGATCGCCGCCAGTGTATTGCCTTCATCAAATATATCGTCAACGATCAGAACATGCTTGCCTTCCAGGTCAAGACGGGGCGGCACACGGTACTCCAGTTCCGCGCCGTACAGACCGCCGCGATAACGGGTGGCATGAACAAAATCCATCTGCACCGGCATGTTCATCTTTGTCACCAGCCAGGCTGCGGGAATAATCGCACCGGTCAGAACCGAGATCATGATGACCGGCTCGTTACCGTAATGTGCATTGATCTCATCTGCCATTTTATCTACAGCAGCCTTGACTTCTTCCCGTCCGAATAGCACCCGTGAATGATCGAGAATGTGTTGCGGATCGGTGTGGCTGTCCTGATCGTTTGTCTCTAGGCCCATTTTGATTGCTCCAGTTGTCTGATTGATTCCTTCCATTGGCGCCATTCACCAACGGTCTCCATTTCTTCACGGCCAGGTGCCGGCTTACCTTTCAGCCGGGCTAGCGCCTGCTCTGCGTTCGCATAGGCCTCGTTGCCCTGTGCCAGTAATTGCCTGACATCATCAGGGTCACACACCAACGCAGCATCACAACCTGCTGCCAGGGATATCCGCACACGGTCGGCCAGGCTGCCGGCAATTTCCGCTGCAAACATTCCAAGGTCATCGGAAAATATAGTGCCGGTATAGCCCAGTTTCCGGCGCAGCACGGTTTTAATCCAGAAAGGCGAATAGCCTGCAGCCAGTTCATCCACCGCCGGGTATACAACATGTGCCATCATCATGGCATCAAGATCCTCCGTCAGTGCCGCGAAAGGCATCAGGTCTGATTGCTCAATCTGCTCAAGTGATCGCGAATCGCTGACATCATCGGTATGAGAGTCAGCTTCGACCGAGCCATGGCCGGGAAAATGCTTGCCGGTGGTGCTCATACCGGCATCGTGCATGCCGGCAATGTAAGACCTGGATAATTCGATGATGACAGCAGGCTCCGCCGCAAACGCCCGGTCGCCGATGACTACACTTCGCAAACCAACATCGAGTACAGGTGCAAAGCTCAGATCCACGCCACAGGCCAGTAGCTCTGCCGCCATGACACGGCCATGACGATAGGCGTAATCATTGGCCATAGCGGGCGATTCCGCATGCATTCTGCCCAGGACAGCCAACGGTGGCAAGCGTGTGAAGCCATCCCTGAAGCGTTGTACCCGGCCGCCTTCATGGTCAACACAAATCAGCAGCTTACGCTCGCTGGCAGCACCAATGGCAGACGTTAATGCCATCAGTTGATCAATATCTTTGTAGTTGCGGGTAAATAAAACAACACCGCCCACGGCGGGATGGCGCAACCACTCAACTTCTTCGTCACCCAGTTCCAGTCCGGATATGCCGATCAGTAAGGGCCCCAATGGCATTACATCGTCTGAATTCAAGTTTGTACTCCGTGACGGTCAGGTGAGGCTTTGCGTTCAAACAAGGCAATGGCCTCACTATGCGGTGTATGTGGAAACATGTTCATGATACCGGTTCCCCTGAGTTCAAAGCCATGATCGTTAACCAGTACGGCAGCATCCCTGGCCAGTGTTTCCGGGTTACATGATATATATAACACCCGCTCAACTTTACTAGCCGCAATCCAGGGCAAAAGTTCCAGCGCCCCTGAACGCGGCGGGTCGAGTAAAATTTTGTTGTACTCCGCTTCAGGCCATGGCTGAACTTCGCTGGGTTGATACAGGTCCACCGCATGAAAATCAACATTACCAAGTTTGTTCAGGCGTGCATTGGCACTGCCCCTGTGAACCATCTCCGCAGAACCTTCAACACCGGTTACCTGCCCCGCCTTGGTCGCCAGCGCCAGGGTGAAATTACCCAGGCCACAAAACAGGTCGAGAATCCTGTCTTCGGGTTGTGGGTCCAGTAATTCAATGGCCCGTAAAACCATAGCCTGGTTCAGTTCGCTATTCACCTGCAGAAAATCCAGCGGCTCAAAAGAGAACCGCAAGCCCAGCTCGGGTACAGCGTACTCCAGGGACGCTTCAAGCCCGTCCAGAAGGCGCACCGTATCCGGGCCTTTGGACTGTAAATACAGGGCAATATTGTGTTCGCGGGCGAATACCAGCATACGTTGCTTGTCATTTTCAGATAATTCTTTGAGGTGGCGGATTATTAAGGCACATTGCTCGTCACCACAGGCGACTTCTATTTGTGGCACTACTGACCTGATATCCAGCTCAGCCAGCATTTCAGCCAATAATGGCAACAGCCGGGCAATCTCCTTGCGCAAGACATGACATTCCGCCATATCCGCAACAAATCGACCGTTACGCTCCCTGAAACCCACCAGCACCCGTCCTTTTGCGGCCACATCCCGTACTGATAAACGCGCCTTGCGCCGGTAATTCCATAGCGGGCCCTGTAAAACCGGAAAGATTTCACTCGCACGTACGTTACCGGACTGCTGCAGGTGTTCCAGTAATGCTGCTTGTTTGCGGGCCAGTTGTGCTTCCATGGACATATGTTGCAGGCTGCAACCACCGCAAACGCCAAAATGCGGGCAGCGGGGCTCAACCCTGTCCGTTGAACTGGAGATAACCTCCAGGGTCTCGGCCTTGCCCCGCTGGCTTCTGCCAAATAGATAGCGTGCGTTAACTTTCTCACCTGCCAGGGCATCGTAGACGCGGAGTTTCCGGTCTTCATGCACAGTAGTGCCCATGCCTTTCGCATCGAGGGAATGAATCTCAACTTCAAATGGCAAATCAGATAGCTTTCTGTTTCTTCGCCCCATAAGGCCTATATTCCAAGCTTGAAAACGCAGTGAGTAATTACTTTAGATATACTTTACATCTAACTGATATATATTCTTTATTGCATTAATTTAACCATTGACCTTACAGCGTTATCAAGACCGGTAAACAGTGCTTGTGCAACGATGGAATGACCAATATTTAATTCGATTAACTGTGGGATACGAACGATGGGCTCAACATTTCCATAATGCAAGCCATGCCCGGCATTAACATGCAGACCCAGCTTGTCGCCATGCTCAGCTGCACTGACAACCCGTTGATACTCTTCATCCACACGAGCCTCAACTGCATCTGCGTAACTGCCGGTATGTAATTCAACCACCGGCGCACCACATGCCAACGCAGCATCCAGCTGTGCAAAATCAGGGTCAATGAACAATGAAACCCGAATACCCGCTTGTGCGAGGCGTTGACAGGCGTATTTAACCGAGTCGAAATTTGTGACCACATCCAGGCCGCCTTCGGTGGTCAACTCCTCACGCTTTTCAGGCACCAGGCAGACATCCGCCGGTTGATTAAGCTCCGCAATCGCCAGCATTTCCTCTGTCACCGCCATTTCCAGGTTAACCCGGGTTCTGACCTGCTTGCACAGGGCTATCACCTCATCATCCTGTATATGTCGCCGATCCTCCCGTAAATGGACCGTGATCGCATCAGCACCTGCGTCCTCTGCTATCCGCGCAGCGTCGAGAACACTTGGGTAACTGGCGCCACGGGCCTGCCGTATGGTCGCGACGTGATCAATGTTGACACCTAGTAGTAATTTTCCGGTACGCATAACGAACACTCTCCTTGTTTACGGTTTATCATGCTGCAAAGATTCAGGCGGAAAACAGGGAAAGGCTTGCCAGCGGTTTACCTCCCAGGTGATATCCAAGCACACTGCGCATTAGCATACGAAGTTCCGGCAGTATCTCCGCTTCCAGGCTCTCGCTATGCAGGGCCAGTAACGCCGCTCCCGATATCCGCCCCTTACCCGGTCCGGAATGCAATGCCGGTCCGCGATCCGGTTTGTACAGGTACCAGCTTTGCGGGTTTATTTCTTCCCCGCTACTGTATTCCCGATCGAGTAACATCGCATAACCGATGGCTTCCAGCAAGTGCTTTTCAAATACTCTCAACAGAGGCTGCGGTGGCGTATCCGCGGCAAGCTCCGCGAGCACCTGCCGGTAGCGCTCAAAGACCTCAGTATGCGGGTCACCGCGATGTAACAACCGCATCAAAAGTTCATTCAGATACAGACCACAGAACAATGCCTGGCCCTGTAATGGAGGTGGCGAGGCAACCTGGTCGGCTGCCGTCAAAGTTCCCAGGTCGGTTTTCTGATTCCAGCTGATAAGCAACGGTCTGAATGACTGCAATACATTTCGCCAACGGGACCTGGCTGACTTCGCGCCACGGGCGACCACCGCGATACGACCATGCTCACGGGTTAACGCCTCGACAATCAAGCTGGTTTCACGAAAAGAGCGGGTATGTAACACATAAGCCGGTTCCAGCAGTATACGGCTCATTTAAAGCTGTGCACTAGTCTGTGTACCCGAAGCGCTCGATCAGCCTGTCACTGTCGGTCCAATCACGACTAACCTTGACCCATAAACGCAGAAAAACTTTCTCACCGAACAGTTCCTCAAGCACAATGCGTGCTTTGCTGCCGACCTGCTTCAGCACGATACCCTTTTTGCCAATAGTAATTTGCTTCTGACTGTCGCGTTCAACCCAGATAATGGCACCGATTGTCAGCAAACCCCCGGTTCGTTTGAACTCTTCAATCTGTACAGTCAGCGCATAAGGCAACTCCTGATGCAAACGCATCGTCAGTTGCTCACGAACCATCTCAGCAGCCAAAAACCGCTCACTGCGGTCCGTAAACTGGTCCTCGTCGTAGAATGGCCGTGAAAACGGCAGCTTTTCCATCACTCGTTTTTCCAGTTCATCGACACCGCTGCCGTTCTTGGCCGAAATCATCAGTATGCTGTCAAAATCCCCTTCCGCCGAATACTGCTCGATAGAGGCCAGCAAAGAAGCCTTGTCCGAGACTTCATCAATTTTATTTAGCACCAGCATCACCGGTACGTTGGCCTGCCGTAATGCCCTGGCGACAAAATCATCCTGGCGGGTCCATTTCTCAGCCTCAACCAGGAACATCACCAGGTCAACATCCCGGAATGATGCCTTCGCTACCCGGTTCATATAGCGATTCAGCGCCCTTTTTTCCGTATGGTGAATCCCGGGTGTGTCCACGTAGACAACCTGCCCTAACTCCGTGGTCTTGATACCGGCCAGTTTTTGCCTGGTGGTCTGGGGTTTAGCCGTGACAATGCTGACCTTCTGCCCCAGGATACGATTGAGCAAAGTTGATTTACCCACGTTGGGTCTGCCGACAATGGCCACATAGCCAAACCGGTATTCTTCGCTATTAAGGTCGCTGCTGTTCATTTTCCAAATTTGTCCGAAATTGTTTCAAGTGCAGCTGCAGCAGCGGACTGCTCAGCTTTCTGTCGGCTCCCGCCATTGCCACTCACCTTGATGCCGGCGCCATGCTCTCTGCATTCCACCTTGAATCGTTTGAGATGGGGCGGGCCCTCTTCGCTTAACAAGTGGTATTCCGGTAGTGCGTAACCATGCCCCTGTAGCCATTCCTGCAATCGTGTCTTGGGGTCTTTCAGTTCATCGGCACTTGGCAAGCTGGCGATCACCGGGTCACACACATGCAGTACAACTGCTGCGCAGGCCTCATAACCACCATCCAGATAAATCGCACCCAGCACTGCTTCAAGTGAATCGGCCAGAATTGAATCACGATTGAAGCCACCGGATTTCATCTCGCCTTCACCGAGAGTCAGGTAGTCACCAAGCTTTAACTCCGCAGCCAGCCGGGCAAGGGTCTCACCACGGACCACCCGTGCGCGCAAGCGACTGAGCTCACCTTCGTCGTTATCTGGTTTTAACTCGTACAGGCGGGCAGAAACTGCAGCATTCAGAATGCTGTCACCAAGGAATTCCAGCCTTTCATTATTGACCTTGCCGACACTACGGTGAGCTAAAGCCAGCTTTAGCAAATCGGGGTCATCAAATCGATAGGGGATGCCGGGGATTTCCTTCATTTGAAGGCAGAATAATTCAGATGTTTGGTCGCATGAAGACTGTCTTAATTTGACAGCCTTACTGACTTGTCAAACTTGGCAATCACATCAAGGTTACCCATCAACGGTTCACGCACCGAGTAGGTGACACGCAAATGTACACCATTACCCCGTGTGACCTTGATATCTTTCTCCTTGACGTTTTCGGAGTAACTGACATAAAGCCGGTTCAAAACTTTTACGCGCAGATCATACGGTGACAGGTTGGCGCTTCCTCTTTCTGAAGCAACGCCATTCAGGGCACTAACCACGGAGTAATACTCCATGTACAGTGGTCCGATTTTCATACCGAGGAATGACAAAAAAATCACCACAGACAATACAATCACAAAACCTATTAAACTCATACCCCGTTGCTTTTGGATCTTCATGGCCTTGTTCCTTCCCTTGTTTATGCCCTTAATATACCTTAGTTTATACTATTGCCGGTGCGTGACCAATCAGCACAGCCTTTTTCGAAATCAAAATTGAGCCAGATTCCGACAGCCCGACCCAATAAATTCTCCTCAGGAACAAAGCCCCACATACGGCTATCATTGCTGCGATCACGGTTATCACCCATCATAAAATAGTGACCTTCAGGCACAACCCATTGCCCATCTCGGCTGGGGCGACTGCTATGCAACAGCAATTCGTGGTCAACTTCGCCCAGGCTTTCATTAAATAAGACTGCATCACGGGCTGGTGTCGAGCACTTTATTTCACTGCTTTTGAAACTGCCCTCACTCTGTTTCTCGACCTTCTCTCCGTTGATATACAGCTGTTTATCACGGTATGCGATCGTGTCTCCCGGCAAACCGACAGCACGTTTGATGAAATTGACACCGGGGTCTTGCGGGTAACGGAATACCACGACATCACCCCGCTGCGGGGCACCATTACCAAATATCTTCTTGTTAAGCACCGGCAAGCGGACACCGTATGAAAACTTATTGACCACGATAAAATCACCGACCAGCAAGGTGGGGATCATGGAACCGGAAGGGATTTTAAATGGTTCAAAAAGGAATGAGCGAAACACCAGCACCACCAACAACACCGGAAACAGCGAGCGTGCATACTCGACCATGACGGGCTCACGTGGTGTTTCTATGCTTTTTTGCACGGCACGATCCATGCGTTTTTGCCTGAACAACAGGCTATCTACCAGCCAGATAACACCCGAAACCGAGGTTAATACAACCAGCACCAATGCGAAATCAATATTCATTCTTTATCCTAAGTGTACTGTCAACACTACTTTTTAGAGTCGGTTTGTAGAACTGCCAGGAAGGCTTCTTGTGGGATCGACACGCTGCCCACCTGTTTCATGCGCTTTTTACCGGCTTTCTGTTTTTCCAATAACTTGCGCTTGCGCGAAGCGTCACCACCATAACATTTTGCGGTTACGTTCTTGCGTAAGGCCTTGACCGTTGTCCGGGCAATCACCTGTGCACCCACCGATGCCTGGATGGCGACGTCGAACATTTGCCGGGGGATCAGCTCCTTCATGTTGACCGCCAGCTCCCGGCCCCGTCGTTGTGCCTGGTCCCGATGCATGATTAACGACAAGGCGTCAACCCGGTCACCATTAATCAGTACGTCAACACGTACAAAAGGTCCGGCCTGGAAGCGCAAAAAATGATATTCAAAAGATGCATAACCGCGACTGACCGACTTCAACCGGTCAAAAAAGTCCAGAACCACCTCTGACAAGGGCAATTCATACTGGATGGAAACCTGCCCTCCGAGATATTGCATGCTGACCTGCGATCCCCGCTTTTCTTCACACAGGCCGATGACCGAGCCGACATAATCCTGTGGTACCAGTATATTCGCCATAATAATGGGCTCACGAATTTCATTGATCAAATTGACCGCTGGCATACGCGCCGGATTTTCCAGGCTCAGGACTTCCCCGTCCGTCTGTTCCACCTCGTAAATAACTGTCGGTGCTGTCGTAATCAGGTTGACGTCATACTCGCGTTCCAAACGCTCTTGCACGATATCCATGTGCAACAGACCAAGAAACCCGCAGCGAAACCCAAATCCGAGCGCCTCGGAGGATTCCGGCTCAAAACTCAGCGCCGCATCATTCAACTGCAATTTCTCGAGTGATTCACGTAAATCAGGATAATCATCAGCCTCGGTCGGAAACAGACCGGCGAACACCCTTGGCTGCATGGTAGTAAAACCCGGCAGCGGTGAATCAGCAGGAGTTTTTGCTGAAGTGATGGTGTCACCAACAGGTGCACCATGGATATCCTTGATACTGGCGACCAGGAAGCCCACCTCGCCTGCACAAAGCTCATCCCGGATTTCGCGTTTGGGTGTGAATACGCCTACCTGCTCGACCTGGTGCTGGTCTTTCGACGACATCAATTCAATCTTGTCGCGTTTACGAACCCTGCCATCGACCACACGAACAAGGGATACGATGCCCAGGTAGTTATCGAACCATGAATCAATGATAAGGGCTTTCAGTGGTGCGTCAGGATCACCGACCGGTTGCGGGATATCCTGAATCAACTGCTCCAGAACCTGCTCGACACCGGCTCCGGTTTTGGCGCTGACCTCCAGCGCGTTGTGGGCTTCGATACCAATGATATCTTCGATTTCCTGTTTGACCCGCTCCGGTTCAGCCGACGGCAGATCAATCTTGTTCAGCACCGGAATGACTTCCAGGCCCAACTCCACCGCCGTATAACAATTGGCCACACTTTGCGCTTCCACTCCTTGCGCTGCATCAACCACCAGCAATGCGCCCTCGCATGCCGCCAGCGAGCGCGAAACCTCGTAGGAGAAATCCACGTGTCCGGGTGTGTCAATAAAGTTCAGGTGATACACCTGGCCATCATGGGCTTTATAATCCAGCGTAACGCTTTGTGCCTTGATGGTGATTCCGCGTTCCCGCTCGATATCCATGGTATCGAGTACCTGCTCTGACATTTCTCGCTCGCTAAGCGCCCCACACAGCTGTATGAACCGGTCAGCCAGCGTCGACTTGCCATGATCCACATGGGCAATGATCGAGAAATTGCGGATTTTTGATTGATCCATGTAATGCTGCAGTTTTGTGTTTCCGGCCGAGGCCGCTATTAATGATCAAAGGCCATCTGTTCGTTAAAACGGATGGCCTTCTCATAAATTCAGTTAATCAACTGCCCATTATAAAGCGAAACGATCTACTTCTCATCCTCTTCACGCGGTGTATATGCAATAAAACTGGAAGCGCCGTTGCGCCAGACCCGTAAAGCTACGGCTTTGCCAATCTCTACTTTACCAACCAACGTGTCAAAATCCTCCATGTTCTCAACCTTGCGGTTGTTTACCATCAGGATGACATCGCCTGGACGCAGGCCGGCACGCCAGGCATCATCAGACTCCACTTCGGCAATGACAACCCCCCCTTCCGGGTCACCCAATTCGCGCCGGCGTTCGCTATTGATGCTTTCAACTGCCAAACCCAATGCATTGCTGCTGCTTACGCCATCATCAGATTCAGCAACTGATTCATCGTTGACGCTATCCAGGGCGTCCAGTGTCACATCGAATACTTTTTCCTTGTTCTCGCGGCGTATCGTGACGGTGGCCCGGGTGCCGGGCGGATTAGCTCCGACCAAAGGTGGCAGGTCACTCCAGGTTTCCAGCCGGTCGTCGTTGAAGGACAAAATGACATCGCCGGGTAATATGCCAGCACGATCGGCTGCGCCTCCGGGTGATATATCGTTCACCAATGCTCCGATAGGCCTGTCCAGACCGAGGACTTCGGCCATTTCACGTGTTACCACACCAACTACCACACCAAGCAGTCCACGCTCAACCTTACCCGTCTCACGTAGCTGTTTTGCAGTACTTGCTGCTACCTCGACAGGTATTGAAAAGGATAAGCCGATGTAACCACCACTCGAACTGAGTATCCACGAATTGATGCCAATGACCTCGCCATCCATATTCAACAGCGGGCCACCGGAATTCCCCCGGTTGATGGCAACGTCGGTCTGGATAAAAGGAACATATTGCTGAGCGCGATTGGATCTTCCCTTGGCACTGACAATTCCGGCGGTCACAGTTTGTTCATAATTAAATGGTGACCCGATCGCCGCCACCCATTGACCGGGTCGCACTGACTCTGACTCGCCCAACTTCAGGAAAGGCAGCTTCTCATCCGATTCTATCTTCAGCACAGCAATATCACTGGCAGCATCTGAACCGATTAATTCTGCAATAAATTCACGTTTATCGGCCATTTTTATGACAATCTCATCGGCATCTTCCACCACATGGTGGTTCGTCATGATGTATCCGTCATCGGAATAGATAAAGCCGGAGCCTGCACCCATCCGGTCAGGCTGATCGGAGCCCCGCCCCTCGGGTACGTTAAAATAACGTCGAAAAAACTCGGGAACCTCGGGCTGGTCCTGTTCGCCACCTTGTCCATCGGCCTGTGCGGATGAACGCGAATTCCTGGTCCCAAACTGGGTTACACGAATATTGACAACCGCCGGGCCGGTTTTCTCTACCAACCCGGTGAAATCCGGCAAGCCGGTAACTTTCGCGATTGCCGGCATACTGAGCAGCAGAAACAGCAATGCTGCAAAGTGCATCGAGATTTTGTATTTCATGTTGTAACTCCGATAGATAAAATTAGTTTCAATCCTGAACCATTTTGACCGCTTCACCGCTACACATACCGGGTGTCGCCGATGGGTAGTAAATTGCCATTTGCAATGCTTCTAACAGTGCATCAGCTTTTTTGAACTTTTTCAGCACACTCATCAATATACCACCCGCCAGTACACCGCCAAGCAAGGTGACGGCATCAAGCATAACCGACCCCATTTGCAAGCGGTTGCCGAGAGTAAAAGCAGCGGCAGCACCGGCAAGTGCTGCCAGTAAAGGCCAGCCATAGTAGGTCAGAACCATCCTCAGGTAGACCTGTTCCGGAAAAGCCAGCGTGACCATCTGGCCGGGTTCAATATCCACACCCTGCCTGGGTAATTCAATGATGGCAGGCTTACGTTGTAACAACTTCGCGAATACACCGGCACCGCAACCTTTACCGTTATCGCAAGCAGTGCAACCGGATTGCGATCCCAAACGTACCCATACGTTCTGTTCCGTGCAGCGGACTACCTGAACATTTTGTTCAATCATGAATCCAGTGCTCCTGGACTAATTTGATGCGACTGAGCGAACCATCGAAGTTGCGATGGTCTTGACAGTAACGGCTGGCACTTCACCAATAGCAGTAATTTGCAGCTCACCCTGTTGACGGGAATACGCATTATTTGTGCCTAACTGACTGACACCTTGCAGCACGCCGACCTCACTGCCCTTCTTTTCAATATAGACAGATACAGCGGCCAGTCCGTCGCTGTATACCATGTGTTCGAAAACCCCGTCCGGGTTCACCTGCTGATTGTGGGAGGATAGTTTGAAGCCCGGTGGCAACTTATCCGGTTGCCAGCGCGGGCTGGATTCAGTCACGACGGTCTTTAACTTGCTGAAAGTTGGCATCGCAACGAAGTTTTCTGCCGGCGAACTCGACTCAAGCTCTTTCAAATCGACGCTTTGGCCAATTTTAAAATCGGTAAACAACAATTTTGCCAGCACTTTCTGGTCGGTATCTACCAACACCCACTTAAGCAACAGGCCGGTGTGCTTTTCCAGCCAGTATTCATAACCATAGCGGAAATCGTCTTTCGGCTTAAAACTGACACGGTGGGCAATCTTGCCTGCAATCCTGGCCTCACCACTTAGCTTGAGGTCGTAACCGACTGAGGTATCGCCCATTTTTTCAAACGGCAGTTCGGGAAAGAATGTGCTCGTGACCAGGGAATCTTCAACCACCGAACTGGAATCCTGCAGTACGCAACGGACGCCATCACTATTTCGAATGACTTCGCGGCGGGGACCACTGATCGAATACATACGTTCGCGCACACCCTGCTTGTCGCGCACGTGGGTGATTCGCATAGTCTCGACCACGCCATCCCGAACATAAACAAATGTGCCCTGGTAGTTCATCTCGTTCATGGCCCTGGTCATGCGATCCAGCCATTTGCGAGCCTGGCCGGAGCCATCAGCAACGACCGTACCGCTGACACTGACAAATATCAGCAGCATTAACGCCTTACGCGGCAGACTATTCATTTATTTGCTGCGGCTTCCTGTTCCGGAACGGTCGCTGTGGTTTCCTGGCTCTCATCGAGCTCAGCTTGCACAGAAACCTGTGTCGCAACAATAGGTACAAAAGATACAAATCCCTGTCTGCCGGCGGAACCGGCCATTTGATTATGACGTAACAGGTAGGCATTCAATCGTTCGGCCCCGGCCTTTTGTGAAGGCGTAAAACTGGCTGCCTGGGAAACAGGCGCAAGCGGAAGAATATTCGGGCTTACAAATGGCTGGTTGGCCGATTCTGCTATTGCGGTATCGCCCGGTAGCGCACCCTGCTGCGGAGCTGTCACAACAATGGCCATCAACGCAACACTGGCTGCGATAGCCAAACCGGAAACCGGCTTGAGCCAGCGATTACTTCGCCAGGCCGATACCACTGGTAACTGTTCATCCTCAAGCGAGGCCGCCAGTTTTACAGTCAGACCGGTTACAAAATGTTTACTGCCTGGTTGGCGAATGCAATCACGAATCAGGTGATAACGTTCCCAGGCATCGCAAAGCGACTCATCTGAAGCCAGTCTGCGTGTCAGGAACATACCGCTGTCACGGGACATTTCGCCATCCATCAAACTGGACAGGTGTTCTAAAGATTCCTTACTCATTTCTGCTTTTCTCTGTGCCGGATACCTAAACCAGGTATCACGAATTATTCCCCACTGCTTGTGTGACCACCGATAAGGGGTTTTAGTTTCTCATCAATGGCTTCTCGTGCACGAAATATGCGCGAACGGACCGTTCCGATCGGACATTCCATGGTCGTGGCAATTTCTTCATAGCTCATGCCATCCATTTCCCGGAGCATGATGGCGGTGCGTAAATCTTCCGGTAAATCTGCAATAGTGTCATACACCGTGCGTTCAATTTCTTCACGTAGTAATTCGTTTTCAGGTGTGCTGGTTTCTTTTAAGCGGCTACTCATACCATATTGTTCTGCATCAACAGCATCGATATCACTGGCGGGTGGCCGGCGGTTCTTTGCCACGATCCAGTTTTTCGCCGTGTTGATAGCGATCCGGTATAACCAGGTGTAAAAAGCACTGTCGCCACGAAATCGGCCGATTGCCCGGTAGGCCTTGATAAATGCTTCCTGTGCCACATCCTGCGCTTCTGCTGAATCGGAAACATAACGCGTCACCAGGCTGATGATGCGATGCTGATATTTCTGGACCAACAGGTCAAAAGCGCGCTTATCGCCCTTTTGTACCCGTTCAACCAGCAATTGATCGACGCTCGCCTCGCTCACTCCGCCCTGCACTCCACGTGTATTGACCGGTCCCGTTTTTAGCGGCGTCTGAACTGCAGACACCGGCTTTGAACCGGTTGTTTTGACTAAACTGAGCGCAGTCATACGCCCTTACCTGTTAAACATGAGCATAGCATGAGTAAATTCAACCCCAAATTACAACTTCGTTGCACGCTATGACCCTCACTTTTTTCAGAGGTTCCCAAGTAAACCCCAACAATTATTTAAATAATACGGTACAAAGGCGTGGTCAAAATAACTGCGGGGTTGGGTGGTTAGGGTTAGGTATCAGAGACCGTAGCCAACAGGGATGTTGGCTCCGAGCCCCCATGGACGGGTTCACGGCGTGTCTCTGATGCCTTGCCCTGACCGCCCAACCCATGGTCTCGCACCTTCCACTACCAAATCCTGCCACCCAACCCCGCAGTTTTTTTGGCAAACCTTCAGTGCAAGTAGGACTTGGCAATGAGATAATATTAGACTGAAATCCACGCATTGAAAAACACACTGGATACCACCACTTTTTGGGCATTACTAAATTCTTACGAGGCTGATAATTAATATGGAATTTCTCAAATCTTTAGGCATTAACGACACTAATCCTGGTGCCTATCTGGCGACGGTCAATGGTCAACCACAACCGATGCCGGCATTATAGAATCGATCAATCCTTCAAACGGTGAAGTGATTGCAAAGGTCTACGGCGCCTCTGCTGATGATTACGAAAGGCTTGTACAACACTCGCGGAAGGTGTTTGAAGAGTGGCGCCAGGTACCGGCACCAGAGCGTGGCGTTGCCATTCGCTTATGTACCGAGGCACTGCGCAAGCATAAAGACGCATTGGGCAGCCTGGTAGCGCTCGAAATGGGCAAGATCAAAGCTGAGGGTGACGGTGAAGTGCAGGAAATGATCGATATCGGTGATTTTGCAATTGGCCAGTCGCGTATGTTGTATGGCTACACCATGCATTCCGAACGTCCCAAACACCGCATGTATGAACAATGGCATCCGCTGGGTGTAGTCGGTGTGATCTCCGCTTTCAATTTTCCGGTTGCGGTCTGGGCCTGGAATGCTTTCATCGCGGCTATCTGTGGTGACACAACCGTCTGGAAGCCTGCCCATAGTGGCGTCTTGTGTTGTATAGCGGTGCAGAATATCTGCAATGCAGCGCTGGCCGAAGGCGGCTATCCGTCCATCTTTCACAGC
>Ga0164313_10000272_pt1 | contig 39137 bp, 55 predicted proteins | sample GuaBasSedimGuay4_FD_113735 | JGI IMG/M metagenome (GOLD analysis project Ga0164313, IMG submission 113735) | Subseafloor sediment microbial communities from Guaymas Basin, Gulf of California, Mexico - Guay4, Core 4569-4, 0-3 cm | ecosystem: Environmental > Aquatic > Marine > Hydrothermal vents...
GCTTACGTTGCCCTTCACGACATGGATTGTCGCCTGGATTGGTTCCGGGAACATCGTGTGCGGCGTTGGACGCTCGACCATAGGGTATTGGACGTAATATGAGTGACCCAATCACGAAACGAGTTAGGAGAGCTGGATACAGCCAGGACAAAGGTTGTCGTTGTATTATCTGTGGCGGCGATTGGGATACTTGCAAACACTCGTTGGTGGAGGTCGATGCAGTTATTGACGTTGTGAAACAACACGATTTGATAGATAAGTATGGATTGAGGCTGTGACTATAGGAACACCAGACTTGACGTGGGCATACGGAATAGTGCGTACGAAATCAGCAGGGGAAGATATCTATGTAGCAGCCGTTGTGTGGCTATCCGGTGACCAGGCCGTTGCTTGGGAGGAACCAGGCATGTTCGCCGCATCGTCGGCTGTCCAGGTAAGACAAACAGCGAAAGCAATCGTAAAGGACCTAGACCGAAGCGTTAACATCTTCGATGGTGACGAGATTCCGTCAGAATACTGGGGTACACATGGAGCGTAACGAAGCGAAAGACCAATACGCTGCCGTTATCGTGATGCTTGTTGCGTATGCAAATTATGCAAATGAGCAGGAACGTATACAGATAACAAATCTTGCGTATGCTAAAAGTACGGTGGCAGCAATGTTTATTTACGGTACATTGGCAGCAACGGGAACGGTTGTTATGTTCGGTAAAGGCTATGCATGGGCGGGATGGTTCGGTGTTTTAATATCGGTGTTCTGTTTCTGGTTGCTGTACTCGAACCTGATAATTGCAAACACTTATCACAAGACGCGAAAGACATGGCAGGATACAAGGAAGGAAGCAGAATCAAAACTGTTCGACTACTCGTTGGGTGCCTTCGATGATTAGCCCAATGTTGGCAACTAATTGGCGTAAATCTGCGCTGGCTACTAGCAAATGGTCATACGAAATTAAGTATGACGGCATCAGGGCAATGATGACTATATCTGGAAGCAAGGTAGAGATATTCTCCAGGTCAGGTAGAAACATTACTGACAAGTATCCCGAACTTGTAGGAAGTGTCCCCAAAGGGAACGAATACAACAGAATCGTACTCGATGGTGAAATCATCGCTGTTGATGCTTTCGGTATGCCATCCTTTCAGGGATTGCAGAGTCGAATGAATCTCGAATCTGGTTCCAAGATTCTTGAGAGAGTGGAATCGGTTCCGGTCGAGTATGTGGTGTTTGACCTGCCGATACTTTGGGTTAACAACAGCAAGCAATTGGATACTCAGGTCGGCCCCACCAATTCATGGCTTGAACGCCGTGACAGTCTGGACAAGCTGTTCAAGGAAGGCATCTTCAAGTTTCCGACGGTGCAATCTGTCGCATCGGACGATATGGATGTAATGATTCAGTTCGCTGAGGACAACAACCTGGAGGGAATAATGGCGAAGCGTCACGACTCCCTCTACCTTCCGGGTGTCCGTGGACCAGCGTGGATGAAAAAGCCATTCACAAGGCGTATCAAGGCTGTGGTGGGCGGATTCACCGAGGGTACGGGGAAGCGAAGCGATAAGTTTGGTGGTTTGGTACTCGGTTTGTACAATGGCCCACAGCTTTACCACATCGGGTCGGTTGGCACCGGATTCAACGATACGACGTTGGGGTTGATGTCAACCATTCTTAATGGCAAGACATCAGATGTTTGCCCCTTTGTGGTAAAACCCCAAATAGGCAAACCGACAACATGGATTACGCCAGACCTGACCGTAGTGGTCGAGTTCAGGAATTGGACGGACGGGCTGCATATGCGTATGCCGTCGTACAAGGGTGTGACGGATGAGCCGTCAGATAACTACCTTGACGCAACAAAAAGTTGAGCGAGAACTTATCTTTACTCTAAAGGAGTTTTGTGATGAACAACGCTAGGAAAGTAGGTCGAAACCTACGCCCCGCCTGTACGTGTGAGCTAGTAGGCTCGGGATGCGAAGCCTGCTGGCCTCAGTACCACACGAACGGCTCGATGCCGTATGCTGAAAATAGGCAGAGACTTGAGCGGGTAGAGATAGACAACGCGAAGCGAGAAGTAGGCTATTACAGTGGACGTTAAGGACCTGACGCTGTTCGTTCGTAAGTGGCGTGCTACCAAGTGGTTCGACGAATCGGACCACGAGGTTGCGGACGAGATACTCCAGGCAATCAAAGTGAATAAGACAGATATCGTAGAGACGGTAGACGGAATGTTGGACAGAAGGCCCATCTGGAGATATATGAACTTTCTGCTCGACGTAAGAAGTATGGTTTCGCCTAGTGCGAAAGATGGAGATGAGGAATGTCAAGTTACAGAACAGGAATTAGTCTCAACGTAGGACCTATGACCCTGATTGCAGATATGCAGACAGTGGTCCCATCGGCGCAAAAGACGAGCATGAAGCTTGTTTGCCCCGTCCACAAATCGTTCGTGCATCAAGTATATGAATGTGATGCAGAACAACATCAAATTACGTATCAAGAAGCCCTGCGTGGTGTTGAAACCGAAAAGGGTATAAGGATTGTTCCACAGGAAACAATCCCGAAGGTTGAAAAGTCTGAATCTCTGTCATTTATTGGCGTGCCGTTGGAAAGTCTGGAAGCTAATACGATTCCGACAGGGAAAATGTATTACGTCTCGCCCTCCAAGAAGGGCGGCAACGGTGATATGTGGAACGTGATGCATGAATTAGTCTCCAGTGAAGAAACGGCGTTTGTTACGCAAGGTGCGTTGAGGAAGGGTAGAGCAACAATATTTAGGCTCACACTTTTCCAGGATTATCTTACTATCCAAGCCCTTGCGTTTCCTGGCAACATTCGTGAAGCACCAGTTGTTCCCGAAGTTGGTGAAGATAAAGAGACGCTGAAACAATGGACAGATGCTGCCCAATCGTTTGCCGATGCTACGGCTATTAAGTGGAGTCAGTTCGATACCGAGGATGAATACGAAAAGGGACTGTTGGGGATACTTGAAACCGGCGAGCTGGTGGAGCAGGAAGAAACTGATACCGATACGACTGCTGCCGCACAAATCGCGGAACTGCAGGCTCTAGTGAAGGAATTGGAGGCGAAATAAATGCAAATTGGGTTCGGTAACACCCGTGATGCGGAGGGTAGGCGAGAGTCTATACCGTTCGCCACGTTGATTGCTTGGCCTAGTGGTAAGACTTTGGATATTCCGAAGCTCACGATGGCGAAGCGTGGCGGTTGGGTGTACAAGCCGGAAGGTATGTGGACGAAGAAAGATAAGCACTTCGGTCGTGGCGAAGTGGGTCGCGAGAAGGCCCATGAGTATCTGACGGAGATAATCCGTGAGGCGTATGAGGAGCACGATTGGGAGCAACCCACGTTTGCTGGTCCTGGTATCAGTAAGCGAGAGGGGTCGGTGGGTACTTCGTATTACACCCGCTTTGCGTCGTCATATCAGTGGGAAACTCATGGTTTCGGGTTCATTGGTGCAGCATTGAAGCTTGTCGGTGACGAACTGCAGGTGCATGTGGCATTGCCAACAGCGTTGTTGGTCGATGTGTACCCGAAGTACAAGCTGCCGATACAGCATCCGACGATAACGGTGATGACAGTTGTTGCTAACGACAACGACATCGGTCGTTTCGTAGAGTCGTGGATGGATAATCCGTGGAAATCGCTGACGTTCTTTCCGAATATCAACGGAACACTAAAAGTACCCAACGCGGACGCCACAACGATGACCAATGCGGCGTTTGCGAATATTATGCGCCTCCTCAAGCCGAAGATTGACTTTGACCCTAATTGGACTGAGGCTGCCGAGTCATATCGGGAGACTGAGGACGGTAACGGTTGGAGTTACGGCATCGAGTCGTCGTTCATGTTGCGGTCAAAGAAATATCGGACAGAGGTTCTGACCCATGCGACTCGCAAGGCAATGGAGCAACTCTCTAACGTAATGAAGGAATACGGTGTTGATATGAAGCTCGGCACCACAATCAACAACGAGTTCAATTCGTTGGAGTTCGATATTCCCGAGACACATGACCCCCACAACAAGAAAGGACATCGGTTCATTATTAGGCCGAATGGGATAGAAGTGGTCTGTGGTTTCGTCACAGACGAGGACAATTACGTAAGCCATCAATCAAGACTGGCGGTTGATGAAATCGCCGCAATGTTGCAGGACGACGACGACTAAGGAAGGATGAAATATGACAACTGTACAAGAGAAACTCTCGACACTACGAGATGAATTGCTCGCCACCCACTTTGAGAGGCACGACGAGGTAGACATCACGTTGAACTCTCTCCTAATCGGTGAGCATGTCGTTTACATTGGACCTCCAGGGACAGCCAAGTCAATGCTGGCACGCAGTGTGTGCTCGGCAATCACGGGAGCGGATTATGGTGAACATCTATTCACGAAGTTCACTACTCCGGAAGAGTTCCTCGGCCCAATCTCTGTCCAGGGGTTGAAAGAGGACGCATATCGACGGGTTACAAAAGAGAAGCTTCCCGAGAAACATATCTACTTCGCTGATGAGGTCTTTAAGGCTAACTCTGCGTCGTTGAATGAGCTTTTGCCGATTATGAACGAACGTGTGTTCTTCAATGACGGTAAGGCGGTTCCGGTGCCTCTCGTGATGCTTATTGCGGCATCTAACGAGTTGCCATCTGATAGGGAAGAATTGTCGGCTATGTTCGACAGGTTCTTGTTCCGTAAGGCCGTGGATTATATCCATGAGGATACAAACTTCGTAAAGATGTTGATGCTCTCTGACGGATTCAAGGCATCTGACCCAATTACGTTCGATGAATTGAAGGAAGCGCAGGCTGCTGTTGCGGCAATCCAGTTGTCACAGGACAACATCGACACGATTGTTGCTATCCGTAACGAGATGAACCTGGACGGGATGGTTGTTTCCGATAGGCGTTATAAGAAGGCTACGAACGTGTTGAAGGCCGCTGCATATCTTGCAGGGCGTGATTACGTCGATGCTGACGACTTCTCAATCTTGAAGCATGTGTTGTGGGAGAACCCGCAAAACATCCGTGAGGTTGAACGTCTGATTCTCAATCGTACGAACCCGACAGAACGTGAAGCACTTGAACTCATCGAGATGGCTACAGAGATTCGCCAGGAGATGAGAGTTGAGCTGCGGAAGTTCAAGGCTCAGGGTGGCGATGAGCAGAAGATTAACCGTCAAGGTGTCGAGTGGTTCCAGAAGGCCAAGAAGCTCGGTAAGAAGTCGAAGGAACTTGAAGCCCGTACGAAGGCTTCCGGTAAGGCACTCAATAAGGTTGAGGAGGCTCGTTACTTCATCGCTCAGGTGATGACGGACGTTGCGAATGAAGCCCTGGGTATGGACACTTCGGCAATCGCAGATATGGTTAAAGGAAGTTAATAATGGGATTCGTTGACGAGGATGCGGTTCAGGCGTTGATTGAGAAGGTAGAGAAAGCGTTGAGGCCACTTGGCGTCACACTTGCGATGCCTCCGCAGGCTGCTTATGACCCTGACTCGAAGGCCCTGATTCTCCAAATTGTCGGATTGGTTGGCGATTCGGCATTTGAGAAGCTTGGTCAAACAGATGAGTCGAAAGTGGCGAAGCGTGAGATGCAGGAACAGTTGAAGGACCAGAAGGACGCCCGTATGACGTCTATGGTGGATAGTGCGAAAGGCGAGATAGAGGCGATGATGCGTGGTGAGGATATCTTCACTGATGCGTTGGAACGTCCCTGTCCGGAGTCTGAGGACGGTAAGCACAGTCTCCACCCAGTAGACGGGTTCTGCGTGCTATGTCATGCGGGAATGTGACGGAAAGTGGAAATGGATGCAAGAATATGGCAGAAGGTGGCCGTCTCCAGAGCCGTCCGGCCCATCGGTTTCGATGGAACAATGGAGTAGTTGGGAACAGGCGGTGCGTGATGTGGCGATTGGGTCGGTCGACCTAGAGCAATGGCGGATAGACAACTTTCTAGAATGTGGAATCGAGGACGAAAACAAGCCGTGGGTATCGGAGGATGTAGATGAAACGAACACCTGATTGGTTCAAGAATCTTGTCGCTAAGTCGTCTGGACGCGACCTGAGCGAGTTCAGGGTTCTAGACGAGTTCTACAAGGAAACCAGTACGGTCAAACATGACCGTTTCGACGCTATGCAGTATGACGGTATATTGGATAAGTCGGAAGCATTGGGTGACATAATTAAGGAACGTGCGGCAGACAACGAATCGTGGATGGACGTCGTAAAAGACGATTATTTGTCGCTGTATAAGGCAGTACCCAAACTACGTACTGCGAACGAAATAAAACCAACTCATCGTATCAACCACACCGCCATGTCGAAAATGATGGAAACCAAAGAGTTTGACGAACTTCGGACATACACCGAACTCGACGAATGGGCCTCAGCAATGGGTGCCGTGGCTTCATCGACACTTCTCGGAGAATACTTCGACGAAGCAAAAGACCTCATGGCACAGCAAGAAAAGATGGAGAAAGCCGACGAGGACCTCGAAGATGCTATGGATTCACTGAAAGACATGGCAGACCAAGAGGAAGTCGACGACCAGGAATTGCAGGAAGCATTAGACAACCTGCAAGACCAACTCAAAGACTATCAGGACCAAATGGGTGACCTTGCCGAAGAAATCGACAAGAACTCAAAGGACATAAGAGCAGCCGCTAAGGGTGCAGCAAAGGGAGCAAAAGGTGAAGCCGAGGACCTACAAGCAGCAGTAGCTACATTCGGAACAGACGCCGGTGCCCTTCGCAGGATGCCAGCAAAGAACCGAATGGAACTCGCCAGTCGTATCGCACGGTCCAAGAAGTTGCGTAGATTGGCTGACCTAGCCGGACGCATGAAGCGATTCGCCTGGGGAGAACAAGCACGGAAGATGACTCATGGAGTGGATGAAATCCACGATATCAGTCAAGGTAACGACATCAACCGTGTCCTACCCGTCGAATTGGCTGCCCTTGCAGACGAAGAAACAGAGCTGTTGTTCTACAAGCGTTTCATCGAGAAGCAGTTGTTGCAGTACGAATTGCGTGGGAAAGAAAAGGTTGCCCGTGGTGCAATCATCTGCCTTATCGACAACTCGGGTTCAATGACCGGAGACAGGGAAATGTGGGCTAAGGCTGTTGGGTTGGCGCTACTTGATGTGGCACATAAACAGGGTCGTGACTTCTACGGAATCCACTTCTCTAGTGCCTACGATGACCTACAGGAGTTCCACTTCGTCAAGGGTGACACTTCTGACATCAATCAGGTGTTGGACTTTGCTGAATACTTTATCGGTGGAGGCACGGACTTTGAGAAACCGTTGACTCGTGCCGTTGAGGTGCTGGAGGCTCAGTTCTCTGACGAGAACGCCCAGAAGGGTGACATCATCATGATTACAGATGGTGAGTCTCGTGTGTCTGACGATTGGTTGGTCCGATTCGAGAACTCGAAGGAAGTTATCGGATTCAGACTGTACGGTCTGTTGATTGGTTCGTACGGTCAACTGCTTAAGGAAATGTCTGATACGTTCCTGACAATCGGTGACTTGACTAAGGGTGACGACGCTAAGGAGGTATTTGGCTATGTCTAACGAGTTTTGGGCATTTGCTACTGGTGTTCCATTTATGGAAGAAGAGGAAGAAGAAGCAAAAACTAGTGAACTTAGTTGTATTGTCTGTGGCTGGACAAGCGAGGACGAAACGGAGTTCCTAGAGGACGACGACGGTCAACATATGTGTTGGTCGTGTGTATATCTAATGGAGAAATAATGTGGTTTAGTGAAGATGCAATAGACGTTGATTTAAACATCCATTACGGTCCAACAGTTACGATAGCCGAAATGTCAATCACCCTACTTGGCATCAAATGGCTGTTTGTTGGTGAGTCAAAGAAACATCCTAACGATGAATACAACAGGCAGGTCGGTGAGGCATACGCTGTAGCTCGTGCGCTAGAGAACGGCGCACAGATTATGACAGTAGTGGCAGATTCTGAGCTTGAAGATGAAACCGCAAGCGACGTTTACTAATCTTCCGTTGCTGACCCTGCTCGGGTTGACATCCTGGGCAATTATCGGTTGTATCACATATGTCATATGGAGAGTTGTTAACTAATGGAGAAAGAAAAGAAGATAAGGGTAGAGATAAGGCCATCACCCGAAACATATAAATGGTTGCAGAAACGAATAGAATTGCGGGAGGACGGCTGGAAGGTCCAGGACGAGATTCTGATGATGCTGGATTACATTGAGGGACTTGACCGTCGCAACGGCTTCCGGGTCCGATAATGCAATACTCAAGGCTCGTTGTCATACGTGGCGTTGTTCACATATCCCTGCAATCGGGTACAACATTGTGTCACCTGGACACAGCGAGAGAACATGCAGGCAATGACTATGCGGTTTCCCGCGGTTACGGCAGCCACCACCACGGAACAACCCTAATCAGGTCTGTTACGTGTCCTGGCTGTCTGAATCAGTTCGATATCAACCGCAGAAGCTACCGAAACAAGTATTACCATAGCTGGTCCGACACCGAAGCAGCCACAGTTTTGCAACCGATACCTGCATCCCGTCCACTACCCGGCAGGTCTGCGTTGAAGGGAATACATCGCGTCCTGTTCAATGCCCGTGAACGCGTCCGCAGGAAGTCTGTTAGCTGGATGGGGCGTGCGATGATTACGCAATCACGCAACTCGTACAGTGTTAAGACCACATCGGTGGTGCCGTGGGGTGACGCAGAACACAATGCGTACATGCTCGGGGCGAACCATATGTTGGAGGAGATACTGAGCGGATTCAAACTGCGTGAGTTCAGTGAGTGGAGAGATGAAGCCTACCGGGACCTTGCCGAGTTCGTTCACGGCGAGCTACTGGATGACGAGGATATACCGGATGACTCCTGACGAACTAATCAACGAGATATTCAAGATACAAGAGCAACGTAACCCGGACGTCGACCCAGGTGACATAACGATTGACGTACAAGATGACATGCCGCTAGTGATGGTACGACAGACTATTTACCACAAACCAGGGATGCCGTTTGCTGAACACATCATGCTGGCACAAGGTACGCCAGGTGATTCGATACAAGAAGCACTAGAAAACTTTCTCCAGGAGGTGAAAGATGGGATCAGATAACGCAGCGACAACGCTAGAAGAATATATTGACGGGGTACCCGACATTAACGTGCTTGGGTACATCGGGTGGTACTCACTACCTGACCCGCACATGGAACGAGAGCAACTCGTAAGACTCGCGAAAGCAGCGAAGATGAGCGAGGACCATCTGCCAGGGCCACCGAGGGTTGCGGACGCATTCCGTAGGGCCACAAGGTACACGGACAAGGCGAACAAGAAACCGCAGGCTACGACAGGTAGTTCGGTGTTGTACACGTTCATGCTACGTCCCGTGTCGTCCACGAGGGAAGAAACCGAAGTGCATTTGGTTCTCGAAATCCTAGACAAGCAGGGCAAGAGCCTTGAGCATGTCGAAGCAGCGAGAATCGTTCTCAATAAGAAAACCGACTTCGTGACTACGACGATTCTTCCGACGTGGACTAAGGGACACATTGTTTACGAGCCGTTGATTGAGACGGAACTAAACGAGTTCAGGGCTGAGTTCATTCAGGCCAAGAAGGAAGTGGAGCCTCAAAACATCCGTAAGACGATTCGTGATGAATTGTGGGAGATGAATGCTCTGAATGTTCGCTCTAAGGGTGGCGTCTACTTCATTCCCGTCGGCAACAAGGATAGACTTGTTGCACTCGAAACATGGGTAAATAGTTTGGGTGCATCGTTGCATACCTTGCCTTTGCCGGATACCGGAAAGCAAAAGGACATGGTGAAGGCCGCCTTTGAATCTGATGTGCACGGACAAGCACACGAGATGATTGGACAGCTCACCAACCTGACCAAAGAAGGTAAGAAGATGCCTCCGTCAGTGTGGAACAGGTACAAAACGAGACTAAATGACCTGACCAAGAGGACGAAGCAATACTCTGACCTTGTGGAAGAAGAAATGGGTAAGGCAGGCACCGAACTCATCATGTTGCATGAGAAAATCTTCTCCATCCTAGAGAACGATCAAGTATCTGAGGGGAGAAGCTAAATGCAGCCCGACCCACCCGTGACACCCGAGGAATTGGCAGCAGCTACAAAGCTTGTAGGCAAATGCTCGTACCTAATCAATGAACGAGATTACGACGGCTGTCAAGCATGTGGATGGGAAATCTATCGTTGCCAGGATGCCCATGTGATATTCGTCAACGAACACCGAGAAGAACTTCATCTGCCGGAACTTACTGACCCATACGAGGACGAAGAAGACGATGAGTAAATTAGAATCATCATTAAAGCATGAAAAGATGATGCTGATAGGCACAATCGAACGAGAACCCAGGACCAAGCACGAATACTGGGTAGCCACAGCAGGAGGCGGGAACCTGCTGCCCGACGCCGACAAACTACGCAGCATCGGATGGTCGTACAACAGAGACGCTGACCTACTCGAAAAACACTGGGACTCGTTCCGCGAAGGCGAACGCACCTTTTGGGGTGGACAATACGTGCTGATGATTAAGAAAAGCACCGGCTCATTCCAAATGGTGTCATCACATGCAGACTTCGACGCTGCCGTACTCACCGCACGGACAAAGATGCGTAGCAAGATACGGTACCCCATCTCGAAGAACCCGTGGACAATGACCCTTGCCGTAGACCTGAAAGATAAAGGCGTAGCGTCAAGAGAATCGTCCATCGCGACAGTGGTAGGAGATTTGCTAGAGAGAACCGACAAGGTTAGAAAGAGAGGCGACATTCAGCAGATAAATGACGCAGAGACAGAGCTAACGGAAGTGATTGATTCTATGAAGCTCCTGGAAGTTCGCAGACAGCAACTACAGGACAAGAAAGCGAGGATGTTTAACATATGACAATTCCCACACACTGGGACCAGCCGGAACTCCCCACGGAGCCGGTTCAGGTCGCACCACCGGAAACCCTGAACGGTAAGCCCGAAGATAATTGGGCACGGACAGACAAGTACCGTTACTGGCTACGTCAACTGTCACCTGCGATTGTGTTTAAGGCTAACGATATGGCTCGTTGGACCGGAGACTCAATCAAGGCAACATACAATACGATGCAACAGTTGTTCGCAAGTGGAGAACTCAGGCGTGTAGGGGGACCTGCGTCTGGACAATACTCCGTTACTGCCAGCCTGAAACAGCCGAGCGGTAGGACGGTACGAGTCAAGGCAAAGGACAAGCCGTTCAAAAAGGCTCCCGTCCCGAAGATTCGTGTGAAGAAACCGAAGGCAACGAACGACGTGTTCGAGATTGCCGGTAACGTCGGCAACGTCACTGTTGTACGCAACATCAAGACACACGAAATGTATGCCTTGAAGGAACTCGTCCTTAAGTAACGTGAAATACCCATACATAATCGGCGTCAACAATGACGGCTTCGAGGTGTGGGTGTTCGTTGAACTGAAAGACAACATGAGCCTGTCGATTATTGGAGCAGAAATTGACCGTGCTTCCCCCGGCAATGGGGGGAGCACAGGTCAAATCAATCCGATTGGTGACATGCAATTGTGGTCCGACGGTTGGACACCCGTACTTGTGGATGAACTGAATGCCATATGGGAACGGTGGCATCTTAACCCGATGAGAGCAGGCTCCCCGGACCAAGAAGCATATCTTCGTACGCAGCCACGACCCCCAAGTCCGGGGCAATACGACTGGATTAAGGAACAGTTGGCTAACGTCAATCTCGACCCTGACCCGACATATATGGGTACGAATGGTCGACCGTATTGGTACGGATCGGAATGGATTGAGGAAGAACTTGAGCCAGGTGTTGCGGGTTTCCTCATGAGGCTACCGAAGGGATATGTAAACGATAGTGAGATACCAACTGAATACATGTGAAGGGAGAATAAATGTGGAGTACGCCAACCGACTGGTCGCAGTTTGAGACAACTGCGTCAAGTAACACAGGTGTAGTTCAATTCGTGGGGCAGGAAGCATTGAAGGAACGGGTTAGTCCGTTCCTCGAAGCAGATGAGTTCCCACATACTCTCTTGACGGGAGAACCTGGACTGGGAAAGTCGCAGTTTGCTGAATGGATTGCGGTGACACGCAATGTCGACTATCAGGTACTTACTGCCCCAGTTGCCGAAGCGGACCTGGATGTTGCCGTCTGGAAACCGTTCGTCATACTGGACGAGGCCCACAAGCAGAAAGATTCAACGTGGCTGTTTCAACTCATGAATCAACACGAGTACACGTTCATTGCCACAACGAATCTACCAGAAAGAATGGACGACGCATTTAGATCACGGTTCGTAATGCAACTAAGGATTGCACCGTACACACTAGAGGACATGATGAAAATTGTGTTGTTCTATTCGTATGGTGGATGCGAGGACGAAGCACCTCTAGCCGTATTCGCTGCTGCGTCCGCAGGTAATCCGAGACAAGCACGGAGAATCATGGACACAGCACGAGCGCTAGGCAATTTCGACCCCGAAGTAGTCCTAAGTACCGTCAGAGTGACAGCAGACGGAGCAACAGAAGAGCACATCGCATACCTAGAACTCTTGTCGAAACACGACAAGCCACTAGGTGTAAATTATATTGCGACGATGCTCTACATAGACGAGAAAACGATCAAATACCTTGAGAGGCTCCTAACCGAAATGGACTTGGTGCAACTCACAACTAGTGGAAGAAAGCTCACAGGAAGAGGACGTGCATACGTCCACCTGCTGGAAGAAAGGGGTCTAGTATGACCACCACCCGTAGTACCACACGTTACAGTGTGACATTTGTAGAAGAACTCCCACCGCCCGAGCGGAGGGGTCGTAAGTCAGGCATCTGGATTGACAGGCTCAACCCAGTGATGGAACTCCCCGGACAATGGTGCATGGTTGCCGAAGGTCCGTACGGTAACATCAGTCGCAAGGCATGGCTTTTGAAGAAAGTAAACGAGGACGGAACACAGCACGTTGTCAAGCCGGAAGGCGTTTGGGAGTTCGCAACCCGAAGCCACGGTGTTGTAACGGACGAAGATGGTGACCCGGTATACGACGACGACGGTGAACCCAAGAAGAACGGGGCATTGTATGCAAAGTATGTCGGACCCATCGAGCCAGCAGACACCGGACGAGTTTCCATTGTTGACGAAATTGCTGAGGTTATTGGCGAACAGTAGTGAAACTGAGGGTTTGGGCGCACTTCGCGGGTCATCCGTTGGGATGGTCTACTATGCGTTGCTGCGCCTACAGTCCGCGGTAAACGACGCCCGGATTGAACTGGAAACACCGGAGATATTGTTGAGTGACGACATTATTCATCCGATATTCGACAAAGAGTGGAACTGCCTTAGTACAATCTCCATGTCGGGAGAGGCATTCTCTGCGCTGTTGGCAATGGAGGACGAATGAATCAAGAAGAAAAGAACCATGAACTCATAATCAAGATGACGCCAAACCAGTTGGCGTACATGATTGAAGCGTTCCATGATTTCATACTCGAACGCCTGCGCTGGACACTATCGAAAGATTATGTCCAATGGCGTGACGAGATAGAGTTCGAGGTACCACAATCAGTTGTCGGTGACGTAGTAACGATGTACGGTTTCTGCCTCCAGTCCTATCGGGCTAACGTCCAGATAGAACCGAGTAAGGATTTCCTTACACTCGTTTCGTTCACAGAAAATGAATGGGATATGCTCAACACCCTTGATGCGGCAAAGTCATGGAACGACCTACCAGTGATACCTGATGACATCTTCACCGCGGAATAAAGACTGGAGAGAGAAAGCCCTTTGCGCTGCACTCCCTGACGAGATTCAGGAACTCTTCTTCGCGGAGAAGGATTCGGTTAAGACCCGTGAGGCACAGGTAATCTGTTTCGAGTGTGAACCGAGAGACAGTTGCCTCTCGTTTGCTATGCATATGAGGTTAGAGGCCGGTGTTTTCGGTGGGATGCAACCTGATGACAGGGACCAGATTAAGCAGTCGAAGTCCTTTAGTAAGAAGAAGGAAGTCATTGATCGGGTTCGGGCAGAAGTAGCACTATTCGCTAAACATAATGAAACGACGCAGGAACCATAGGCCACGGGCCAAGAAGTGTACGGCCACGGGTAAGGTGGCGTACAGGAATTGGATTGATGCTGAAATCAAAAGAGGAAACTCCGAGAGTTGGCATGGCGTATCGACAAGGGTGTATCAGTGTGAGTTTTGCCATAACTATCACCTGACTACACAACCATTGAAGGAAGGACGTAATGGATAACCTAGATGCTATCACATCACATATTGACAACAACGTAAACACCGATGACGTTCTAGAAGTTCAGATAGCGGGACCTGCCGAAAAGCAGAAAGCACGGACAGGGGAGAATGTAATCTTCACAGTTACGTTACCGCCACTCACCATTGGGCTTGACTCGGAGGGTTTCGACCCTGACGATAAGTATGGCCCCAAGAAGTACACAACCCAGGGTGTTGTTGACTTTATTGCGGAAGAGATAAGTAACAGCGTTAAAGCAGGCTACACGGCATCAAGTGCGATCATTGACATATGGTGTCTGCTCGAAGACGAAATGCCTGACCAAAACGATGCAATCATAACCGTGAGGGTCGAATGATATTCGGTAACCGTTGGCGAACGCTCGCCTGGAACCGTGACACCGGAGAGAAAATAGAGCAACACTCATCCGATAACGGCCTTGAAGAGTTCGACGAACTAGTCATAGGCAACGCTGACGAACCGGCATGGTTTCATCTGGAACAAATGAACGACAATGATTGGTGGTTCTCGTTCTACATCGACAATGACCGCAGGATTGCGGGCAACATGCATGTAACGAAAGACAAACGGGAGTTTGACGTATGGTTAGAAGCCGAAGGCAAACCAGATTCGCGTTGGTCGGTGGGGCGCTTGCAATAGCACTTGCTGCGTGCACAACCTGTCCCACCACAACCACGATTAGTGAAGGCGTCGCAGTTGTACGACTATCGTCACCAGTTCCGACCACTATCCCGCTGGGTACCGTATTGGTCGAGGACTATGACTGGAACGTGCCGGAGTCTCCGCAGATAGATATGTGGGGTCACGGTGACTGGAACTCTCCGGAGTTCACCATCATGTATCCGCCGTGGCTTATAGAACAGCAGGGTGCAACGAAGATTACGATTCATCGCGCCGACGGTACTCACCTCGCTAGACCCATGACAGTAGACAGACTATTTGCGGTCGCAGAAAGTGGTACCTTCTGGTTGGAGGTTGAGTCTTTCGGACCCTGGACACTGTGGATAACCGAAGGCGCATCAAAGAAATAAAGGTCATTGTATCGTAAACGGATGATTCTCCGACGACGATACAATCAAATGTCCGACAGTCCGTTGAGGGACTAAATGGTTCCAACTAACCAGCATCAACGGGCTGTCGGACTAGTTCTCAACCCACGACTCACACGAATGAGTAGGGTCAACCACCTCATCATGGACACGGCACAGATAGTCCGCGTCCCGTAGCTGACATGTCCGGCACGAAACAATGCGGACGTTGCCGGAAACACCAAACTCGACCATAGCATGAAGCAAATCCCGCTTTAGGCGGGGAGTTTCGGTGCCATGCGCACGCATATGACATAACTTGCACAACGATATCAGATTCCATGCCTCGTCGGGGCCACCCTGCGAACGGTACTGGATGTGATGAACCTCTACCATTTGAGCAGTTCCACACACCCTGCATCGGGAATGGTCCCGCGCCCTAACCTCGTCGTATATCGGCTTAGCCATAAGAATCAACGAACCTCTTGGCGTCTCCCCCTACATCCTCGGCCATTATCATTCCATTAGGACATGGCTCAAACGTCGAATTCTTCTGATGCCCGCCAGCATGACTATAAGAATGCTCTTTCTTATGCTCAGGCAACCACCTCTCCACCCACTCATACCATGTGTAAGTAGACGTATCCTTATACGGATACACGTTATGGGCACCGTAATTCAAATGGTAGTTACCGATTGCGGTCGCAACAGTAGGAGCATAGGCAATCATACCCCGCTGGGTTGTCTCCAACGCAGCACGACGATAAGCAACGCCAGCACCATCCACCCTAACCTCACCTGACTCCATCACCTGAACCGGAGTAGACCGCGGGAACTCACGCCCAAACATCCACGGCAAACGCAACACAGTATTCCTACGGTCCATTTGCAACACTATACGCTCACCCATGTACAGACTGCGACCGAAGAAAGACGTAGGCTTTGGCGTGGCATTGCACCCAGCACGATAACCATTGTTACCGAACACCCACACAGACGACAGAAACACGGCAGGGATGCCACGGTCACGGGCAATCATGCTCAGCCAAGTCGGGATCATCTCATTAAACGCCCGCATATCTGACTTATGCTCCTCGCTGACACTACGCCGAAGCAAGTCGGGGTCGGTCACCGTTGAGGCAATTACAACGTGCGAAGCACCTTCGGATTCATTCCAAAGCGCCTCGTACGGATACTGCGCACGCATCACTTCCGACACGTCAACAACGCGACCATCAGTGTGGTCGAAATTCTCGACGATTGAATTAGCGAACTCTACCTTCTCCGCAGACGCGAAGACAACCGGACTTCTAATCACTTCAGCACCTCTCGAAACCAACGATTGCGTCAGTCCAGGTGCAACACTTCCGCCCCGTCAGGCAGTTGCGCCCAACGCACATCAGACGAAGCCGTTACAACCTCGTAAGCAATGTTAGCAAAAACTTCAGGGTCTTCAGTCGCGCCAACATTCAACGCATCCTTCATCGCATTGTCACCGACGAAGCAAATCCCGTCCTTGCCCCACCGCCAACCTTCTTCACCATTCATAGTGCACTTCTGCAAAGCCATGTCTTAGCTCCAGTAGGCGACGAATACCTCAGAGTTAGTTCCACCAGAACGAATCACTTCTGCGGATTCAATCTCGCCACGAGACAGCTCAATCATTTCATCAGCAAGAGCAAGCCCAATCACAGCAGTCGGGGTAGCACCAAAGCGAAGCCGAATGCCGTTAGTATCGACATACATGCGTGCGCCCTGATACCCGGCAGGAGGCGTCAGCCCCGTAGACACGGCACTAACCGACAATTGCTGGTCGCCCGTAGGTGTTCTCTGTTCAATCATAAAGCGCTCCTCTAATTGCAGGTGTGTCCGTGCTTGATCTGAGCATAGAACTTGTCAGCGTCAGCCTTCGACAAGCCTGCGCCCGCACCAAGCAGACCAATAGCATAGTCGATATTCGCAGACTCAAACCAATTGATTTCCTTACCGTCAACACCCACGACAACCGCCTTCACGGCAGTAGTAGTCTTGTTTCCATACTTTCCATCGGTCCCGCCCGTGTCATGGCCGAGCTTCTGTAGCTTCTCCTGCCAATGCTTCACTACTGCGTCGCCGTCAGTTGTATTAAATCCGTCACTGTATTTGCAGAACATAGTATCCGGCCTTTCTCCAGGTGTCGGTGATGGTATAGAACTACCGTCTCCCGCTACGGTATTCCAATTGATACCTGTTTTAATGTCATCAGGATGACAGTCAATTTGCCAATGCATGTAGTCGCCAAAGTCTCCACCCCAACGCCACACACGTTTCCCGTTTTTCGTTCTGATTGCCTCAACTGCAGCAACCTGCTGGGGGGTGAAACGACAAAGCGAATAGTTCCGGACTGTGCCACGAACAAACGGGTTGTCCCGTGGGTCGCAATCCATCGCAATGCCTCCAGCCACCGCATGTAAGGACAACTTTGAAGTGCCCCCGATGTTGCGACAGTTGTAGCCGCCGACAGATGAGGACTTGCCGTAACCTGTTGCGAACGCAGCTTGACTGAAAGCCTCCGCGCCTTCCTGAATCAGCTTGCTAATCCTTACGGGATCGCCAAGGACATCAATTACCACCTGCCCGTAGATGGCATCGCATGAGTTCCCCCACCATTCCCTGATTGTGCTGGTGTACGTCATCGGACGCTCCTCAGACTTGATTGTGCTTTACGCATATACAATTGAACATGACCAACAAGCTCTTCAATACTCTGAAGCGTTTCCGCGAACCAATACTTGATTTGCTCGTCATCGGTTACGCCCACATTGTACGGGATATGAACCTCTTGAGTCAAAAGAAACTGCCCCACCACACCCGTCTCTTCGGTGAACTTAATCACCAGGCCCGATTCCTCGAACGCTATACTGTGAACCTTGAATTCTACTTCGTCCATCCGGTTTCTCCTCTGGTATCTGAGACACCGTATCATATTTTACCACATGATGACGTTGCAGATGCCCCGTCCTCTGATTGATTTTATGCTCAACGGACACCACCGTACCCGTGACAAGGAACGACACCTGATCGCCCATACCTAGCTGTTCACTGAACTCTAGCAAGCCACCCTTGATTTGCAGTAGCATTCGGTCGACTTCCTCGTTCTCAAAAATCATCGGCTCGCTCCTTTTTCCACATGTCGTACACAATACGTAATGCGTCGCCCTCAGCAAGTGACAGACGCCGTATCCATGAAGAGTTATCCTCTAGATATATCGCTGCGTCTGCCTGCGCACGCAGAACGTCATAGGCCAATGCGTCCGGGTCCCTAATGAAACCGGCTATTCGTGCCTTCTCAATATAAAACGGCACCGAATCGACACGGTTAAGCCTAACGGGCTGACTCTTCAGGTACTTCACGGTCGCAATCAAATCTGAGAGGTGCCCGCCGGAGAGATAGGCGCGGGTTTCTGTCATACCACCGTGATATCGCCGTGAGTGCGTGTCTACGCCAAGCTCTTGGCCTACCCAAAGAATATAATCGGGGATCGAAGTGATGTCCCCTTCGCGAATCAACCCGACTTCGCCTCTTCGTGCGTATGAACCCACCGCTACCTCCAAGCCTTATCCGTGATGTACTCGTCGAAGGTGACTGATTGGTCGTGGGCTTTCCATTCGTTCTCGACCTTACCGAGATTGGACTTGATGTTCGGAACTATCGCGAGAGTAAGCGGAGCGAACAACATCCGTATCTCTTTACCTCCACCACCATGCCTCGACTTCAATATATCCAATCGGATATCGGCACGGTCACGAAACGTCATCATCTGTGGGTCTTTACCGTCCTGTTGCGAGGGAGCATGAAGGGCGAACACGTAGTCTCCTGTTTCCTCCACTGCGCCAGAATCCCTTGCGAAATCTAGACTGAGTTTCTCGCCTCGCCTACCTGCGCGTGAAACTTGATGCGGTGCGAATATGGCAACCTTCTCACGCTTCGCAATGTTCTTCAATTCCATGATGGCCGCCGTTGTCTGTTCGTATTGCGAACCACCCTTGAAACTACGCGACCAGTATCCCAAGTAGTCAACGATGAGGAGTTTCGGTCGCATCCCTGTCTCAAATTCGAACTCCTCTAAAAGAAACGGTATGTCTTCAGGCGGAACTCTGTTCTCGTCGTTGACACGAAAGAGCTTGAGCTTCTCACCGATCTGTTCATTCGACGTCCACGGTTGACTATACCTGCCGATACGACGGAATCGGTTGGCTATCTCACCCTTCATCTGCTCCAATGACAGAAACAAAGTAGGCGTATCGTTCCTCGCTATATTCCAGGCGACCTGGGCTGCAAACGCCGTCTTTCCAACCCCTGTTTTCGCAAGCAATATCACGACCTGACCAGGCAGCACCCCTGGGGCAATAATAGAATCTAGGTCCTTGAACCCCAATTCAATGCCGTCCTGGGTTAGCAGCTCCTCCCACTCAACCATCGAATTACCGAACGTGAACAGCCGCTTACCGCGTGCGGCATCAATGAGAGCAGAGAACTCCTCAACAGTGTGACCATCTCGCATGAAATAGTCGCCAACGTCGGTGGGGGTATCATTGGTTACGGTGAGTGACACGATCTTGGCTTTGTCGCCAATCATATCCGCTGTCCGTCGGGCACCCTCAATGCCAGGACGCTTCCCCGTATGGGGATTCACTGGGTCATGGTCGGGGATTACAAAGACACGCTTCTTGCCGTTGAAATAATGAACCCACAAATCCTTGAAGGCAGAGGCACCTGGAACACCAACGGCGGGGAATCCGTACATGTCGAGCATGATTGTGTCCATCTCGCCTTCGCAAACGTATGCCTCGTCGACGTCCTTGATGGCATTGACGTTAAACAGGCGTGTTGGCACACCAGGCAAGCCGATAGTCGGCCCACCTATTTGCTTCGCACGCAACTGTGTGATGCGCGTACCCTCAAAATAGGGGATAATGATGGCGGGAGCTGACCACATCCCATTTCCGTTGCGTTGTATCAGGCCAGCCTCACGCATTGAGCCAAGGTCGAATCTTTCGAGAAGCTTTGCGCGGAAGTCTGGCCCCATATAACCCAACCGGAACGCAACGATGGTATCTGCAGACAGGCCACGGCCTTGCAGGTACTTTACGACCTCCGGATAGTCGAACAGGGCGTCCTCCGCGATTTCAACTGCCACTCGGTAGATACTCGCCGGTTCGTGCTGTCGCACTTTCTCACCGGACTCGGGAGTATCCCCAAACTTTCGTTGCAAATCACGGAATCCGCCCTGTTCGTCACAGCGATGACATTTGTAGGCACCGTTCTCCTGGTTCACATAGAGATGACGGTGGGTACGGTTCTTAGAGTCACCACAGAACGGGCACCGTATTTGATACTGGTCACGGGATGAACCCGCAGGCTTTGGGTCAGCGCCTTTCGACCGTAGGTATTCCCCTACATTCATAGCCCCACCAAGGGACCCTATTCATTTATCCGAAAACGTCCTTGGCTGACACTGAAGACGGCGACGCGAGAACCTCCACCACGTTGTTCCACACCTTGCCGTTGGCGTCAGGGTTGCCCTCTTCGACGATGATGCGACACGGATACCCGTAGTAATCCTCTGTCTCCATCGACTCGTCAGGTTCAAACTCACGACCCGCAATAGCGGTCATGTAATTCATGGCCTTACAGGACTCGTGGTTAGAGAACTTCCGCGAGGTCTTACCTCGTAGTGTCCACCCATTCCATAGGCCAGGTTCGGTGACCTCGAAAATCCACCTGTACGCTTCGGCACCCTCACGATTACCTTCGTCGTTCGTGAACTCGTACTCGAATTCAACAATCTCTTTGAGCTTCGCGTTAAGGATTGTCTGGTCAGGGATTGGATCGAACGTTGACGCCGAATCCGTTGCTGTCATTTTCACCATTAGTTACTCCTATTTCTTTGCAGCTTTGCGTGCTTCGCCCAGGTGTTTCTTGCACAAAACCTTACGGAATCGCACCTGCCCAAGCTCGACTAGCGTTTCATCAACGACCAACACCGGCTCTCCGTCGTCACCAACCACCGGCACGCCGTCTTCAAACTGCTGCGTCATCGGGATAGCACCACACGGTTCGCCATCAACATCTGCTTCGCAATGAGGAAGCGCTGCAGGAACTGCACCGTCATTGCCCTCTTCGTCATCAAGCATTGTCATCGTTTCGGCTGGTGTCTCCGGGACAACATTTGCTGCCTCGTCTTCGGCAACAATCTCTGCTGCTATCTCGACCACATCGTCAAGCGGAACACCCGTGGAAGGAACATCTTCTTCAACGTTTTCCACCTGCTTTGCTTCACGCGCAGCTTCGATCTTCTCCTTGATATCTACCTTGTCCGACCGTTCCTGTTTCTTTTCCTCGACTTCCTCTGGTGTGGGAACACCTGGATGTTCCTCCACAACGGTAGGCTCGGTAATCTCGACGGTGACAGTAGCCAGTGTTTCATGTTCTGATGCAATCTCTACGCCTCCGTAGATCATGTCGTGCAATACGTCAAAGTCACCAACGAAATCGTCAGTGACCTGATAGATGTTCGGCAGCTTACCAGAGTGGTCTTTCACCCACCCGTAACGGGGAGTCGGTTCGGTCAGAAATCCTCGTGACGCAGACTTGCGCCCCTTTTCGTCAACGCTCTCAAAGGCAGAAAGCACCCCGACAATATCAAACCAACCTGGCGCGTCGTCCTTCGTAGCACCCTGCAAGGCAAGCTCTTTGATAATCTGTCCATCGTCACCTTCCTGCGTGTTCTTAAGGTGGTACAGAACAATGACATTCATGGGAAGGTCGATGAACGCGTTAACAATGCTGTAGTAAACGTCCGACAGCCAACCCCAGTCCTGGATATGCCATGCGCCACGGTTCCTGAGCTTCTTGCCCTCTTTTAGCGCACGCTGCAACTCGTCGCCGGTGTCAATGACAACCGTGTCGTACAACTCCTGCGCCTCTTCGGTCCTGAGATAGTCAAGAATCTCATGCATCTTATCCTCGACAGGAACTTTCAACTTCCCGTCCTCGACTTCCGGCAGCACCTTGATATGTGGCATGAACCTGTCCGCAATAGACATGATCCTCGGCTGCTCACGGAAAAAGATATAAATAGGGTTAGGTGCCGTCGAAGAAATCAACGTCTTACCTGCCCCTGCCTGTCCACAAATCGCCATCTTGATCTGGCGGCTGTAATCGCCTGCGCCAGTCATTTCTACATCAAAAGGCAAGGTCATCCTCCTACTGGTGAATCAACTTCGCTGCCACACACATCTTCGTACGGACAATACGCGCACGCATCTCCGGCGATAGTGAGCGGGAACGAATTGGTTTCAACACAACGGTCCATTTCGTTAACGGCGAGGAGTAGGCGCTTGTAGTCCTTTTCCTCACGGTAACCGGCTGAATACTTCTTGTTGTTCCGTGCGTGGAACCACCATCCTTGTCTCTTGTAGCCAGCATACTTATCGTAGGCGTCCTCAAAACCCGGAACGTCTGTCCAGAATTCTGGCCTCATAGTAGCGTATGCGTAGGCTGTGAACTGCAAGTTGTATCGCAGTTTTTCTGGAACTTTGGCACCCGTCTTGTAGTCCACGATTTCTAGCGTCTTGTTTCGTGGCCGTGCCCACACCTTATCTATGGTGCCCTCTAATTCGTGGTCACCGATAGGTACAACGAAATGTATCTCGGTGCCGATGAGGGTGCCGGACTTCCACGGCTGGAGTTCGTGGTACCTGCGTAGCATTTCCTTGCCACGCTTCCGTAGTCCCTCATGTGACGTACGGTTGTGGTAGAAGTCGATGGACAGACCCAACTTGTCGGGGTTGTCCCAGTAATAGTCGAAGGTTTTCTCAGCGAGGGCAAGGTTCCCACCGTACTCTTCATACACCTGGATAGCGAAATGCCATACGGAACCGAGGACAGTAAGCGACCCGTTTTTCTGAGGCGGGAGAAGAAGAACTTGCTCGTAATAGAACTGTCTCGCGCAGTCACCGAAAGTCTTCAGGGTTGATTGACGTACTCGCATAGTGGCGACAGTACCACCCGACTGTGACAAAAACGTGCCAATAAGGGCAGACCGCGAAAACTTTGCTTAACCTGGGAGGAGTTCCACGACGCGTTGAGCAATCTCTTCCGCCTTCAGCGACTGAAGGAGTTTCATCTGCCCGCGCATCTCATCCATCTCGCGACGCATCTCCTTCATCTCTATGCGAAGGTCGTCAATCTTTTCACCGCGAGTGTCCACTAGGTCCTTCAATTCCTGATTATTAGATCGTTGCGTCTCTGATTTTAGATAAACTGCCGCACCAAAAACAACAACAGCGAAACCGATGACAGTGAATAGAATCTGTATCCAGGGTGCCATCAGTGGTTTCTCCTCGTTAACTGGTAAATGAAGCCCATATAAATTACGAGCCAACCGGCAATCGCATACTGGCCGATACTCACAGCCAACCGGCTATACGTAATAACATGGACCGCTATCGCCAACGTGTAGATACCCCACAAGACAAAGATGAGAGCGCCGACCCCACAGAGATGCTGATTCTTGCACCCGCAAGTAGCGACAATTGCTGTGATTGCCCCCGCCAGCAGAAACAAAGCACCCGCTATAAGGCCGAGCGAATCCATTACCCCTCGATGTCTACGTAATCGTACGATTCCTCACCGGCACCGAACTGCGGAGTACCGGAAGTACCCGTATACGAACCGGCGATAGAGGTAAGCAATGAGACAACAGCCATTCCGACAGCGAGAATCGCTACCGTTCCTAGCTGTGAAGCTGCGCTACCCCAATCGTATTGAGAGGCAGACGAAAAGATTTCAGTCATAACGCCAGCAACCAAAAGTCCCTGCACGAAAGTCTTAATCATTCGCTCTGCCGCATCGCGCCAAAAAGCCGCTGTCCACATATCTATACCTCTAGATTGACTACTAGAATTGTAGCACAAATGTCGAGGTCTAGAACATTTCCCCTTCATCTGGATGCGGTATCGGTGGAGAAAAATCGACTAACGGATGACTGTCGCCAATCCTACCCATAATCACCTGTCCGCTAGACATATCGTAGGCAATCAGATTACTAGCCATATCGCCAAAAAGAATGTAAACACGTTCACCGGCTTCGGATATACTCGTACGTCGCCGGTAAACAAACATATACGGATCAGTCGTAATAACTTCCGCCAAAACATCAGAACCAACAACCAACCGGAAGCTCGTTAACCTCGCACGTTCAATTTCTCCGTACAGGCCACCCTCGTCCTGCCGAAGAGTCTCATTTTCGCCCTCATAAACGGCTTCCCAAGACACGACGCCAGGGCCAGTACGAAGCCGATTAGGTTTCATCGTACTGCCAAGTAAGCGTTTCTGTTGCCGAAGTACCAGCAGACGCCGTATTAATAACCTCAGCCTGATACACCACCAAATCACCGAAGTTGCCAGTCGATGGATTAGAAATAGTCCCAGTAACGGAAAGCGGAGCCGCGGAAGTTTTACTAAAGGCATCAACCGGAGCACCATCAAGGTCCGTAGACCCATTACCGTAATTCGCCACCGTCAATTGGTCGCCAGTTGTTCCGGTTGTTCCGGTGGCCTGATCGTAGACGTTAGCTGTTGCGACTTTCATCTCAACCCCGGTACCGTAAGATTTCGTTCCGTCCGTATACCATTTAATGTTGTCGATTGTGCCCGTAGGTGTGGCCGAACAATAAAGTTGAGTCACACACCAAAACGAATAGTTCGTTCCGGCAGCAGGAATCGGAATCGGATTCGAAGTCTCCGTTGTGTAGTGATTGTCCGAAGACGACAGTCTTGTATTGATCGAAGTAATGTCATTATTCGTTGGGGTAGACCCAGTTTGTCTCCGGACCTGTATCGTTGCAGCCATAACCGTCCCTTTCTAATAGATTATAAAATTGCCAACAGGTATACGTAAGATATCTCCAGACGCAGGACTAACCCCTGTCACCGAATCATAGAATAGCATATTGCCTCCCTGCCGACTGTCAACAAGGAATGCGTAAGTCAACAAACCCCACGAACCTTCTGGTGCCCACGAAACAAGGATATCGCTTGCCATAGCCGTCACATATTCGCCAAACGAAATCGGAATCCTGTTGTATCCCGCCGCAACAACCTCGCCAGTGAATAATCCCTCGTCACCTGGATTTGCGGACCCTAACCCAACGTATGAATCGGTGAACAACGGCATGTCAGTTTTATTAATCAACGCTTCGATCATCAATTTTTTGGCATAAGTAGTAGCAGGCATCAGTCTTTCCTCACGATCTTCCCAGTACCATAACGCAATTTTTGCCCTTCCTTGATTACCTCTATATCTGCAGCCTTAAGTAATTCGTAGCCTACGCCGACACCGAACGTTACATATATATCGACTGTTAAGTCAATATATTTGACCAATTGTATATCGGTCGTATGTGTGACCTTGACCTGAGAAGATAGAGACATATCGGTCGTGTGGTCATGGCTTTCCCTGCCAACACAGACAACATCAGTCGTATGGTCAGAATATTGTGTGCCTCCCGCTGATTTCGTAATCAAATCTGACGTACTGGCTATTGGCAATGGGTTCAACACCATGTCGGTCGTATGCGTCGAACGCATAGATGGCGTATCTTTCAACGGCCAAACAATAAGTACGTCGGGAGCATAGGAAGCCTGACTATATCCGTCTGCAAGATACACAAAATCACTACCGTCAATGGTAATCATGCCGCCACCAAAAATAAGGCTATCGTTATAACCGTATGTGCCCGAATACGTTAGCGCCGTCATCGGATATGCCCACCCCCAAGCAGTCGTGGGATGGCTCCAGTTAACTCCTGTCGTTACTTCGCCACGAGGTTGTTGTGTCGCCCCAAGCATGTCTCTAACAATGTCGAAATTGTCTGAAAGTGTTTTCTGTGTATAAATATATGTGCCAAATCCGTCGGTGACTGTATGCCCCCTGTCGCCAGGATTTGAGTAAGCCGTATCAGCCTCATTACGGAAAAAGTTCACATAACCATCAGAAGATTTAAACCCCAACATCGGGCCTTCCGGCCCATACGTATCACCATAGTTGTGATCTAAACCTTCGGTACTATTAAACGTGACAGAGGTTAAGGTCGGATTGGCCTCCGATTTCCAAACATAATACGCGTGCTTATCCGGCGTTCCCGAAATACCACCCGCGTCATAGACATAAAAGTAATAACAATACAGGTCACTACCCACCGTGCGTGTCACACTATTGTCACCCTGAAATGCTTGTGTAGAGAAGGGGAGCGGCGACAACGATTGGATAGTATCGAAAACATTTGTATTGCTGATCGAGATATGATGTCCGACAAGAGAGCCAGTATATCCGGTGTCGAAGAAATGGCACCTATCGTCTTTACCCAAAAAAACTCGGGAGGTATCTCCGGGATACTGGGCTGTACGATAATTTGTATAAGTATTCGTCCACGATGCGGACGTCCACGTATCCACACCCGTTCGCCTGCTGTATGTTGCAATAGACTCAGACAATGTACCATGCACAGTTACCGGCCCTGGGCGAAACACCACGACTTCGCCGGTTGAACGCACAACAAGATCAATCCACCCATCGTAATAAGTCGACACCTGATCGGTATGAATTGCTTCGTTCTCTACATCCCACGTTTCTGTTGACATGTCAAAACACGAATAATATGCACGCCATTCTTGGGTCTGATAATAATATCTCCCGTTGGCGTCAAGGAATGCCATATGCAATTTGTCATCAACCTGATATACGGCCACACAGTCAGTCATCTGCTTAGGCAGAAGATTCGGAGGTTCCTCCGTGTCATACCACTGCTGCAAGTCTCGCGTCTCAACTAGAAGAAACGCATTTGCGGCATTCTTTTTCGTGACGGCAACAGTTGAATAATTGACACGATTTACTTGCCAAACATTGTCAGACGAATCAACAAACAACGACGCGGAACGCGGATAATACGGACGCGAAATGTTTTCACCGAATCTTTGCCTATCGCCATCGTCTGGATAATCCCCGGCATAGGGAAACCACATTTCATAATCCTGGGTTCCCGCTACCGGCGGAGACTGATCCCAATGCCTAACCGTAAGCTTATTACCAGCCCTCGCAGCGTATACGCCACCGCCAGTATCGCCAGTGGTGCGACGGCCTGACCCGTATAGGGCGTCCCAATCCTCGCTACTATCTAACGTCCATTCAGTCCAATCATTAACGAATCCGTCGAATGTGGGCCACCCGTCGCCGGAACCTTCGATCATTATGTCAACATCATGCCGAACCTGTCCAGGTCCGTCACATACTAGATTCGTTGTATGGGTTTTAGTTGCCATCAGAAGTTAGTTGGGTAATTAGAGCCATCACCTTGAGTGTGGTAGTGGCGGGTCGCATGGATTGCTTTTATATCTTTCGTTGAATCGTCAACATATAGCACTAACAGGTGGTTCAGCGCCGAGCCGTAATCACCATATGTGGTACTTATTTCTGCCTCTTTTGTTTCGTACTGACGATTCCACAGAATCGCTTGGGTTGTCCCGTTGTGCGATGCAACATTTCCAGAACTTATACTCCTGTCGACATACTGCCAAACATCATGTCGACCATATACGGTTTCCATAATAGATAACTTGCCATCAGTGTCGGTTAACAACAACATCGGGTCTATTCCCTCGGCCTCGCCTGGCGTAGTGGGAAGATTGAACCCCAACTGATTCCGCGTACCCATCAACCGAGGCGTGGTCTGATGCTTCACTTCACAAATCAGGTAAGGATCATCTGCTGTCGTAAGGTAAACGCTTCCACCAGTAAGCGAATCGGTACCAATATAGAACGAATTATATGTAATCGGAGTAACACCATTGTAGACAGTACCCATTGTGACAACCCACGGATCGGATTTAGTGCCAGCGCCAACCACGGTAGCAGTCGTAATTGCAGACATGCCCGTGATAGCTGACTGTACGGTGGCCGCGTTCGCGTTATGCGCGATAGCAGCAGATTCCGTATTGTATACATCGTGTGGATATTTTAATGTAAACGTTCCACCCGATGCAGTCGTCCAAATCTCTTGAGTAGATAGTGGTTCTATCGTTTGGCCCATGAGGTAAGTGTTGGATGTTTCCTCTCTGGTCCAGAGAACATAGCGCGTCTGATGCACCATTCCGTACACTATGCCGACGATGCGCTCATCATACGTTGTATTGGAGGGGTCGAGATGTTGTGCGGGTGTATTGAACATATCGTGCGTGCCGAGAGAATACGGAGTTTGCCCATCGCTTGCCTTGTCACCCCATACGCCAACTTGATCTTCGTCGTACACCGCCCAAGTATGACACGCCTTGTCAACACCGTCCACGCTTTCATAGTTGACAAGTATGTTTGCACTAGATGCATATTTTTTTGTACTATAATCAGTGTCATTATAGCCCATGACGTTAACGCGAACCCCCCACACGCTTGGTAGCGATGCGGGCGCATTCAACATTTTACGCATCTGTAGGCTAAGTCCATCCCTATTCGTATCACCAGTTGTTTGGTCGCGACCCCATTTATTCATATACACTACATACGCCCAATAAGCACCATCAATAATCTCGTTATGGGTCGTATCCGATGCACCCAACACATACCTACCACCATACACTTCACCATTAATGAGTTGCACCGCCATATATCCATATATTTCGTCGATATCATACGATGCTATTGCCGTATCGAAAGTCCATGACGGAGAATATGTAGCATAAACATAATCAGCAGCCTCAGGATCGGCATTACTCCACACGCGACACACCAACTTCTTGCCATCATCTGCCGCAACAGCCCAATTGGCAACAAAACTCTTAAACGAATCAACCATAACACCAGCAGGATTAGCAGCACCCGGCAACGTGATACCAGCGACAGTACCGCCAGGCAACGTATACAAGTCAGTCGTATGGGAAACCGTAGACCGCAACACCATATCCGAGGTATGGGTTCGCTTGGGCTGGAAAATGTCGGAGAACTCGATAATACGTGGATGTGACTCTGCACCCGACTCGGCATTACCGGCCTGCCACGACGTTTCGGTACCATCAGCAGAAAGCTTATAGGCAAGAATCGTACCGATATCACCATTACCCTGCCCTGTATCGGGGTTCCCGCCAATGGTATATCCGGTAGTTGTAGAAGTAAGACCACCCGTATCGGCTTGTGCCGATACACAGAAACCGATAAGGAGATTCCCCGCTGTTGCAGCAGCAATAGTACCCGAAGTTGGTGTTGCCGTATTCTCCCGAAGATAATTCAACGAAGTCGCAACATGTATAGGATTACTGTTCGACGGAATAAACGCCGAAATAACCCCAGCCCAATCCTCACTATCGCTAGTCCAGGTAAAATTAGAAGCAGCAACATCTGCCGAATCGGCAACCTTATAACCAGACCAAGAAGTAAGGTTGTTACCAGTCGTCGTTCCCCAAGTAAAAAGCCGGGTCCAACCCGAAGGGTAAGTAGCCACCAAGTCGGGGTAGTCCTTACCAATGGCAGCAATCATCAAGTCACCGACAGCCAAACCAACCGGCTTGTTGATTACCAGTGACGTACCAACGTTTGTATTCTCTTGTGAATTCCTATGAGTGAGAGCCATCACTCACTCCTTTAGTACCAAATCGTCGTATTGACGTCATCCCCGTTGGTCGTAGGCGAACCAGTTTGAATAATTTCCACCGAAGCAGTAGCCCCGGCATGAAGCGTCGGATGACGCACCTCGTACTCATACTTGTCAACCCTCACGACACCAGCACCAGCATCCGTCTTTGTAACCCTGAATTCCCAATCCTCCGTGCTGCCCGTATCGGTAAACAAAAGTTCGTGCGCAGGAATATAGGTAGTACCGTCCGACACGGTGGTAGACGCAACCGTTGTAGCACCACCATCATTGTCAATAACTTCTGCGTCATAGGTAGCACCGGATTCAACATACACAAAAAACTTGGCAGTGTAATCGCCAGCATCTATGCCCGTACCAATATCCCAAGCGGCATAATCATCCTGATCTTCGATCTGTGTTGCAACATCATTTGTAGCAAATGCGTCAGAAACCGTACCACCATTTCCGCCAATCTCATCCTCAGCCTCGGCTTCACCAAAATCAGTTAAGGATGATTGCCAAAAATGATACGCCTGGTTCTGGTCGATAATCAAATCAACCTGCGTCGAACTGTAGCCCTCAATGTCCCGCTCAACATATGCCGTGCCGTTAAGTGAGGAACTGTCCGCAATCATCATGTCGACAGCCTGGCTACCTGGATTGTTGAACTCGACAATCCACGGATCAGATGATGTTCCCGTTCCGGTTACAGTCACTTCCGTATATGCAGTGATGTCTGTCTCTAGCCTGGTTTTGATAGTTGCGGCAACATCATCCCAATTGATTGCATTCGTCGTGTCCGCGCCATCAGAAAGTGTGAATGTGCCTCCGTCACTACCGTTTGTAGCAACAGTTACCGTCGAGGAACCACCGACAAGGTTTGTATCGTCGGCAATAAGCGTATAGGAAATGTCCTGCTCTCCCGGATCAACCCAAGTAATCACCCACGGATTCGCGCTTGTACCCGCCCCACCGACCGCAACGTCAGTGATTGCGGCTATGTCCGCTTCAAGTTCTGCCTCGATTTCTGCTGCCGTGAAATCGAAATCAAGATCACTTGTTGTGCTTGTTCCGTCAGACAAAGTGAACGTACCACTTGTCGCATTGTTGTAAACGTATTGAACTTCATTGTCTGTTGCCGAAGACGTATACACCGACTGCTGTTCATTCATAGTCGCGTCATCACTAACACGCATCGTCAGATATGCCGTACCGCTTGACAGGCCGGTTGGTGCCGTAAGGAAGTACGCGTCGATTCTCTCAATCGGCATATCATACGGAAGATAGAACTCATTGTATGTGGTTGCATCAACAAGTGTTCCAGAAAGGAACGTATTCTGCGAATGGACACCCTTCGGGGCATTAACGGCAGACAATCTACCGGAATCCTCCGAGAAAATAGCAGAAGCATCCAATTGCGGTACCGGAGGCGGCATAACCGACGAAGCCAACGGTGTTCCTGCATACGTAGAACCACCAGAGTCAACATAGGTTGTAACAAGATCGTTTCCACCCTCGGTTGTGGTTTCTACAACCGTTGCGAGTAGCGACGACGGGCCGAACAGCCCAACCGTTGTGCTGCGGTAAATCTTCCACGAAATAATTCGTGCATCTAACGGCAGGTCCGCGCTATTAATATCAATCGTTATCTTGTTCAGTGAATTAGTGCTATTGGCAGTTGGCCTAGACAGCAAGCAGTTTGGCTCTATCGCACCATCATCCACATAATCGGTAGCTGGAGCTGCCTGATTGTCGAGATAGAAATAGCTAGAATTCGTCGGGTCTTGACGGTAAACGTTCCAGCCAGTACCGCCAGTGGGCATATCTGGAAGAGTTATCGTAACGGTATTCGTAGACGTACCCGTGGGTACAAGGATAGAGGCAATATTGGCGGCCCTTGTTTCGCCACCCGTACCCTGATAGTAGGAAAGTGCATAACGATAAACACCAGGATTAAGGCTACCACCCGTAGAGGCGGTTGCCAGTATTGGAACAGTAGGAGAAGCCAACGGACTATCAGTAACAGTAGTAGCAGCCGTTGACGCTTCTGTTTCGTTATCGTACTGATCGACAAAGGACACCTTGTAGTGGTATTGGATACCACCGCTCATGGTCCCGCCAGTGTTCGCAACTGTCAGGTCGGGCAGGATGGACGGCCCAATCAGCACACCCTCAGTCGAAACGTCACGATGGTCATGATTAATCAACGTCCAAAGCAACGAATCTATCGTTTGCCTATCACGCAAGGAAAACTTGTATCCCTTATCCGAGATACGACCCTCAGCACCAAACTTTTCTAGATCAAAATATTTTGTACCCATTAGTTCACCATCGGATTCTTAAATGCTGTCCCCTGAAACACAAAACTATGTCTCAATTTGTACGTTCCACGACTACTTACATTAATCCAAAGTATAGCCCCAGTATGGGAAGGCTTGATGCCTTTGATTATGAAATCTTCATCTCCGACATCTTTAGTGATCCATTCCGCTACCCCGACAGTCACAAACGGATAATCACCACTCGTCAATTCGCCACTGACAAGCGCCACACCGGAAGAAAAGAACGGTGCGCCCTCATACGAAATCCCGAATTCCAACTCAGGTGTCATGATAGAGCCAGCACCGTTTGTTTCAAACGCAAAAACGACATTAGTGGGAGATGCCCACGTACGCCTATCAAGATCAACTCTTTTGACAACCCCTCGTGTTCCCCTCATATCAACACCACCTCATCTTGCGCTGAAAATACCGGAATCTGTCGAGCATTTGAATAACCCTTAAGGGCATTGCCTTCGAACTTGAGGGTCACGTTTGCGGTTAACGCTTTAGGCGGAGACAGGCGATGAATTATCCTCATACCAAGCTCACCTAACCCATAACCCAGCTTCTGGAAACCGATCCATCCTTCTTCGGTGAACAGAATCGAACCGTCAGTATCGAAACACCACGCAACGTCAAGGGTTCCATAAATAGGTCGCTCGCCTTCACGCCAACGTATCATCCACTCCTGAACACCATAATATGGCCCCCATCTTGCCGTACTCTCCGATCCGGAAGACCCGCCACCGATAAGCTCCATCTGTGGATTGAACGGATCGAATGTCACCGGAGCATTCTTTATCAATGTCGGAAGATAGACGCGATTAAATGTGTACCCCTCGGATTCCCATGCTGTTCCATAGTCAATCCAATAGAGCCAATCATCTTTAATCCTGGCTTGCGTACCGCGCAATCCATACCAGCCGAGTCCTATAGGCCACGGCCCGTTAGATTTATCTTTGCTTCCGTCTGGATAATTAAATGACCTAGAGGTTTGGCCTGGATTAGCCAGGTTCACCATCAGGTTTTCTATATCTCCGCCGCCGGTTCGCATCCTACGGATAGCAGCATATGATTGGTTATTCCCTGCCGGTGCTTCCGTCGACGAGTTTTCAGTCCAATATATCCAACCATCGTCATGTACCGCCATACCCATATAGCCGGAATACGAACTGTCGACACCAAGACCATACGGTAACCCAGTTGACGGATCAATTTCATACGAACCATACGAACTATACGATTGGAATAGTTGAATCCATTCCAAAGTACCGAGACTATCAATATGTGACCGACATAACCCAGCCTGACTCCCATTAGAACTCATCCAATAAATATGTTCACCATGACGTGACGGAAAGCAGTACGGGTATGCATCACCATCAATGTCGTGCTGAACAAACGTTCTATCCGATTTGTCGAAAACTACAATACCCCAAACCCCACCAGTCACATCAAACGAATAAACCTTGTCGTCACCTTCTAGCCCACTATGAAGATGCATCCAGGCTTGCGACTCACCAAACTGCCAGTCAACCATGCGGCCACTACTTGGAGGCACGGAATCCCATTGCATAGCATTGGTCCACCAATCCGCAGTTAATTGTTCCCACACCGGAGAACCAGGCGTCCTCTCAAAAAACGATAAACCCTCCGTATATGTGCCAGCACCAGAAGTTTCGGTTTGTATATGCCACAACGTACCATCAAAGAACTTGATGATTCCGCCCTGCTCGGAGTTGTTATAGTCACCCATAGGACCAAGGCCAATAGTCGTTCCGGTCCACTGATTAGAACCAACCATTTCCCATCCAGTAGTCATGGCTTACCTGCCTTGAACCAAAGTTTGGCACCAATAAAGGCACCACCCTCATCGGTAATCCATTCCGCTACCCCGACAGTCATAATCGGAATAACATCATTGACTAGAATCTGCCAAGTGTATACGTTGTCTATATACACAACCTGGTCTGCCGACCCACTGTTTACACGATACCGCAATTGCCAATACGACTCCTCACTGTCGTTAATTCCGTCAGGCGGCCAATTCGGCTGGAACCGATTGCCAACGTGGGGCAAATGTATGTCTACCTTATTCCACTGACCACCAACAATATTCGTTGTTTGAGTAATGTCGTCAACTATACGAAAATGTGCCTCGTCAGGTGAATCCCAACTGTCACCATACATTTGATCGTCAGTAGTAACTATCGTGTCAACGCCGTTATCCAGAGCCGAATCATACGCCTGCCACCAAAGATGTGCGCCAGCCTCAAACTCACAATCATCGTCGCTCCAAACATACGCAAACCCGTCCCAACCACGCATGTAGGGAGGGCCTGGTGTTCTCGCATCGCCCTTTGTCGCACGAGAGCTAGGACCTGTACCTTCTGTCGTCGTCGTAATCCACGCGTACTTATCATACGCACGATTCGGTGGCTTCATTAGGTATATGGCACCAAAAAAATCAATAGGAATCATCCAGTTAGATGAACCGGCAACAGGAAACACGTACTTCGCAGAAAATTGTCCGGCAGCACCGACACCTAAATCATGACTTTTCTCAGAAGATATTTCCCAACGTGCTTTCTGATCGTCGGTTTGTATCCAATGATTGCTGTAATTATCGGCAAAACGATAATAGCCACCATCGCCGTTAGGCCACCCCGTAGGGAGTCCAGCCGTATCCCACGCATGGGTAACGTGTTGCACCTGTTCGTAGGCAGGAAGTGAGTCGTCGTGCAACACATGAACGTCCGGTATCAGCCGTGCGTCATCCCCAAGTTCAGATATAAATTGGCCTTGATGCTCGAAACCTGGATCATAAACGATTGGGTTAATCAACATCGAATGATTAGACAAACCATACGTATCAACGTCAAGTGCGGTTGACCCGCGCGGCGGAGTAATTGCTTGAGGAATCACGACGTCGCCTACAGAATCAAATACGGCAGAATATGACAACGTTGGCGGTGAGGAGAACGCTCGCCCGAAATAAATTTCGTCTGTCAACGCTTCGCCGCGACCGCGCATAACCATATCATACGACAACGTATCATATTCTGCCCATGTTTTACGGTCAACCTCTTGTCTCTTGAGATTACCAGTAATGGACATCAGGTCGGAGCCTGCCCATAACGGGTGTCCACAACACGAATCGCTTGTGCAGCCGTACAACACACTTGCCAATGCATCGGATCACGATTCGTCGTAAAGTTCTGACCCCACGTAAACACCTTGACATAATTCCCGCTTGAATTTACGCCACGAATATGGCTCTCGGCCTTTGACGCTACACGCAAATAAGGATCACGTTTCGCTGGAGTATATTCGTAAATGGAATGCCCGACAGGAAGCTGGGCACCATTGACGTCAACCGCCGTACCCCACGAATGATTACTCCACGGCTTAGAGGAGTCATGATTGATGTGTCGAATATATTTGCCGCTTGAACTATGTACGGTAATTTCTTCCTCTATGAATATGTCAGAAAGAAGCTTAAAAGCCTTATACGCACGACTATCCACCGGACAATCGGACATACTTCCGGCATAACCTTTAAACCACAACGTCTTCTTGTACGCACTATACGGATAGTACGGACCAGTACCAGGCCAAAAAGCAAACATGTACCCATTGGAACAATTCCTCACCGCACCACCAGAAGGCGGATCGGGTGGCGAAGACGGAGGCTCGGTGGTCCCATCGGGATAACCAGGAACAGTATCATCCGAAGGAATGCTCGGGTCATAATTCGGTGGAGCGATAACAATGTCCGGCAGTTCGGGGAACATACGTCGTAGATCGTCAATACCGCGCGGAAGGGCTGGGGGAATATCCACTGGCTCCCAGTCGAACCAATCCTCCGGCAAATCAATGGTGCCGCCAGCATCTTTGTTGCACAGTTCGTCAGGCAACTGACCCACGGCACACAGATACGCAGCCAAGGCCGGAGTCATCTCATTCAGATACAAATGCCATTGCGAATCAGGGCCGTTACCGAGCCAATGAGTCTCCACGTCCATGTACCAAGTACCGGCCTTCATGTCCATCGTTGATTGCAGGCCGAGAATGTAATGAATGTATGTTTCGGAAGTCAACCGTTCGAATATGCGAATCTGGTCATCCACCTCGATACCCGGATTGCCAGGAATCTTGAACCTTGACTTACGATACGACCAGTGAATCCACAACGAAACAAGGTACGCGAACTTCTGAACCTCTGCCCTAGCCCGTTCCTCGTCGTCGAAACCCTGCCCGAACGGATAATCGGGAACAAGCATGATGCGTTGCTGTCCAGCCAACAGCCCAAGGTCGGTAACGATACCCTTATCAGTACCCCCCGAATAGAACTGTTGGTCGAGTGACGATGGCGCTTCCTCGCCCTCCGCATAGGCAGGAGCGAACGAACCGTAAATGCTCGGGTCGTCAGAAGAGACAACGATTATCTCCGACCTCAAAGCAGAATCGTCAACCGTTACGCCATAATCGAGCAAGACGTTTGCTTCCGTAACAAGCGGAATAGAATCCTCGCCTCGATACCCGTGTCCTTCAACGAAGTTTCCATTCTTCCAGATGTTCGGCGGCCTCCACACGATTCCGCCTGTCGTATCCACGTACGCAACAAAACCAAGAATCTCTTTGATCTGGTTAATGCCGTCCATGACGGACTTGTTATCCCAATAAGAAGCGTCGATACATGGCGGCTCAATCGGATAGGCACCAGAATAAAAGAAATCACCCCAGGCCCTGCCACCCTTTGCGCCCCAATCGTCACGCAAGAATAGTTCGTCGTCTGGTCCGTCCGGCCAATAGAAGCCCGCCCAAGCGACAAGCAGCTTGATGATATCCGTATAGTCTTCGGTGTTGCCGTCCTCGTTCTTGACGAGTGTGTAATCTTCGGTCGTTGTCGTTGTCGTCTCGGTAGCAGCCGTATAGCCCGACACTTCGAATTCGCGGACGCCCGCACGGTAATCGCCACCGGATATCTTCCCGAACCATTGCAGGTCGGTGAACACAAGACGCACGTAATTTGCGTTGTAAAGCCTGTCAAGTTCGATTTCAAACCAACCCTCACCGGAGGGCATATTGAACTTCTTAAGATACTTAATGTCGGACGTATTGGGAAACGCCGCAGGGTGACTCCTTTGATACGGCACCGTGGCAGTCCCTTGCCATTTCCCACCCTCCATGACGCCAACATAGAGCGTGTAATTCCCCTTCCAGGGCTTGAACCTGATCCGATTGATAGGTTCACTATTACAGGCAGCGTCTATCCATTCATACGAGTAGCCCGCATTTGGTACAGAGTTACGCATTGATATCCAATACGTAGACAAGTCTCCGTCAAACGCGTGTGATGCCCTATGGCCGTACACGCTGGCGTTGTATCCGTACCACGGATCGGCAGAGGAATCGTATCTGGAGTTCTTATGCACAGCAACATTGGTACCAATCGTTTCGGGCGTAGACGTGACACTCGTGGTCGTAGTTGATTCCTCATATTCCTTCTTGAACGGCCCGCAGAAACGCAGCGGATAATTGTCCAACGGAATAATCGGAGGATACAAACGCTGCTCAATCAAAAGCTTCGCGAAATCTCTCGCCGTGATAACCAAACTACCATCCGAATTGATTTCAACACGATCAATCAACCAATTCCCGGTCAACTCAAGCTTTGAATCGTCCCAAGGCTGAGCTGAATAGTCAGTTCCGTAACCCTGAAAGGTTTTGATGACCCTATTAGGAAGAAACACGTCAACCCAGTTAGAAGCCTGATGACCCCACGGATTAGGTTCCCCACCGCCAGGAGAAGACAGGCCACGACGATATGTATACGCGCCTGGAGAACCAATCTCGTGAAGGTCACGCAATGTTGGATGCCCCGTGGTGCCGTCATACCCGACGTCCAAATCCTGACCAGTGACTATCTGCTCAGCGTTAGTTATCGTCATCGTCAGGGTCGCGGCGTCCTGACCGAGACGACGATTAATGCTCACCGTCTCAATGTTCGGAATCTCGAACCATTCATCACCGTAAATGTTGGAGAACAACAGCGTACGAAACAAGTCATTCTTGACAGTCAGCACAGACTTCGAGATAGAGGCACGAGTAATCGGCCTGTTATCACCGACGAACTTGCCCTGTTCCCAGGTGTACCACATCTCCGACGTCAATTGCTTCATGTCACCACTATCGCTGAAACCTCATAATCGTAACGCCACTGATTCAGCGCCGTACGCTTCCTCTTGAAAGAGTAAGCCTCGATCACGACATCCCAATACGACCCTTGATCGTCCGTTACCACCAACGTATACCACTTATCGAGCTGTTCCCTCAACTCATTGTAAAACGTTTCCGCATTGACAATACCACTGAATTTCATCTTAGGAACAGAATCCTGACCCTGGAACAAAACCGTGCCACCCGTTGGTGACAACACCGTTTGCTTCTTGAATGTAGCCTTTCTCTCAGGAGGAGAGAATTCGTTCGGATTAACAGGGAACGTCCAAACAACAGCGGAACCAGTTGAACTGTCGGTGATCGTCCATTTAGCCATTAGCTCAACCCCATAGTTATGCCAGCGTTACCAGGTGCGTTCACGTTATCGTTACTGATACCGAGGGCCTTAGTGACAGCCTCCAGGTCAACCTCGTCCGAAACGAACACGTTGATATCCTGTTGCCTATTGTCCTGATAGTTCACACCCATACTGTCAGCCTGCACAGCACGACGCACCTCAAACAAGGTAGGCATACGAATCTCGGCAGGAATATTGAACCCCTGCTCAACCTCATCAACAAGA